>Ga0310690_10002492_pt1 | contig 29745 bp, 39 predicted proteins | sample AusTroGonzalo_MG_2_FD_207661 | JGI IMG/M metagenome (GOLD analysis project Ga0310690, IMG submission 207661) | Bovine rumen microbial communities from tropical cattle in Woodstock, Queensland, Australia - Gonzalo_04 (v2) (version 2) | ecosystem: Host-associated > Mammals > Digestive system >...
AGGATATCGGGGCAAGCCTTGGCACTGCTTTGATTAAAGCAGGAGCATTGACTGAGGATTCTGCACAGGAACTTGGGACAAATCTTGTTTCTGGATTTATTACAGGAATTGCTTCTAAGATCGATGGCTCTGGAGGATTAGTCGAGACGGTTGCTGAAGCAGTATCGAAGAGCTTGAATGCAGGGCTTGAAGCATACAGCACAATTCACAGCACGTTTATTGGCACAACACTTCCGAGCTATGTCAGCGAGCTTGTAACGGTATACACGAATTTCATTAATCAGTTTGTTGCAGACATGAATGCAGGAGTAAGTTCTGTTATTTCTGCATTTAATTCCATGTATATCAATTCTATGGCGGTTCTTTCTGGATTGTCGAATTCGGCACACAGATGGGGTGTTGATATGATGCACAATCTTGCGAGTGGAATTTATTCAGGAGCAAGTGCGGTGCGTAATGCGGTTGCGGCAGTTGCGGCAATGATCGAATCGTATTTGGGATTCTCTGAGCCTGATGTTGGGCCGCTGAGCAATTTCCATACGTTCATGCCTGACATGATGAAGGAGATGGCAACCGGGATTTCTCAGAATAGTTACCTCCCGGAACAGGCGATCAACAATGTAGCATGGATGCTTGCAAACAGCATGAGCACTGGGATGCCTGAGGTTGCGATGGGGACTGTTACACCTTATGGGATTGGAATGAGAGGAGAAAAGACTCAGGAAGATCAGATGTCGCAGTTCATGGATATGATGCAACAGAGCATGTTCCAAGCATTTAATGCGGCTCTTGGGAATCAGGGTAACAAGATGGTTGCTGAGGTTTATCTGGATGGCAAGCAGATTTCGGATAGTGTGACGAAGTGGCAGAGACGAGATAACAGGGCGGGAGGTCGATAAGCATGGTATTGAAAATAGATGGTCATGATATCACCTCCCTGATTGCTCATGGGGGATTGAAGTGGCAGAGGAATGACCTTGAAAGCCCGAAGGCGGGACGAACGCTTGATGGCTTGATGCACAGAGGGAGGGTCAGCACGAAGGTTCGATTAGATGTAACGTGCAGACCTTTGAATTCGAGTGAGGTTATGAATCTGCTAAATTGGATTTATCCAGAATATGTTTCGGTCGAATATGATGACCCGATGCAGGGCAGGGTGTTGAAGACGATGTACTCGAACAACAACCCTGCTACTTTTTTGATGGTGCATTCGGATGGAACTGAGACTTGGGATGATATCACGTTTCCGTTGATAGAGAGATAGTGTGGGGGTGAGATTATGACATTGGATGAGTTTCTTAATAAAATTCAGGGTGTTTGTTTTGGAAGCAAGGGTCAGGACACGAAGAGCATGGTGGATGCTATATCTTCTTCTGGTGGTGGGGTGTTGATTGCAAATGTTGAAACATTCCTTGATCCTGAAACTGGTGATTCGGCGTATGTGTTAGATAAAACTGCAGGGGAAATGTTGCAGGCAATACGAGATGGGAAAAATGTGTATGCTAAATTTGAAATTCCAGAAGATGCTTTTCAAATGATTCAAATAGTTAATTGTATGTTTATGGGCGGATTATATTATTTTGAGACAACAATACCTGAAACGGGTGTTTTTGGTTGCAATTCCCTTGATGAGTATCCGAAAAGCGAGACAAACCCGAAATAATTTTCAATTAAAGGATTAAGTATCTATTTTTATATCAGGTTGGAGTTCCATCCGATTGATCGGTAGGTGGTGTGAATGCAGAATACATCGGAGGTTTTTGATCGGCTTTTAAATGAAAATCATTATGTTGAGACAAATGTCACGATTGGAAGTGGCGGAGGGCTGTTGATCGATCAGACCGGGGATGCAATTGTATTCGGAGGAGACAGGATTAATGTTGATCCGGGGACTGGAGGCTCTGGATATGGCGAGAACATGTTGATTACTGTTCAGACCAATACTGGAACGTTTTCTGGGGAATTCCCGTCAGTCGGGAACGCAATTGCGGGAGAGATTAGCCTTTCGATGTATAAACCAACCGGGGTGATCGAGCGGATGGCAAAGGTTAGTCCGTGGATCAGACTTGTCGGGGAAGATGAAGAGTCTGAGTGGATTCAGAAAGGCACGTTCTATATCGATACCCGTGAGTACGAAGAAGATGGACATGGCAATATTGTCATGACAATACATGGGTATGATGCGATGCTGAAAGCGGAAGAAGATTTTCCGATGGACGCATCGATTTTTGATTTGACCGGGTTTGCGACAGACATTGATGTGGTTGAGTTTATTGCGAATAAAATTGGGATTTCTGTTGATCCAAGAACATATGATGATATGGATCAGGGATATGTAATCCCAAGGCCGTTGGGATATACGATGAGAGAGGTTCTTAAGTATATCGCGGCAATGTATGCAGGGAATTTCATAATTGCAGATGCGGCAGGGATTGATTCTGGAATCGGGCAATATGTGGAACAACTGAGGATGCTCCCGATTCGGAGTTATGCGAATCCCACTCAGGTATTGGTAGATGGAGCAGATGGAGCGGCTATTACGTTTGGAGTGTTTGAAGCAGGAGTTCCGGGGGAGGTGAGAATTCTTGTCTAGCGTGTTTCTTGGGAATAACGCGGCGGTTGTGACAAATGCCCCGGATTTGGGCGCATATTCAAAGGTTATCATTCGTATTTCTGATGAGGAAGAAATAACGGTAGGAGACGATTCCGGGAGAGTGCTTGAGATCAATTGCCCGTGGGGGACGGTTGAGATGGCGAACAACATCTTGAATGGGTTGATTGGGTTCGCGTATCAACCGTATCAGGCAGAGGGTTCTTTGCTGAATCCTGCGGCGGAGTTGGGAGATTCCGTAACGGTTCATGGAATTTATGGTGGAATTTATAAGCGCGGGATTTATTTCGATGATTTGCATTCGACCGATATAGCGGCACCCGTGGACGAGGAAATCGATCATGAATATCAATATGAACCCGCAGAGGAAAGGCGTGTTAGAAGGCAATTTGAAGCCGTAGATGCGGCTTTAACGATTCAGGGCAATGAGATTGCGGCGAGGGTGTCCAGAACTGGAGGGGACAATTCATCGTTCGGGTGGAGTTTGACGGAAGATGGGTTTGTGCTTTCTAGTAATAATAGAGCGGTGTTTGAAGCGACTTCGGAAGGCATTAAGGTGCATGGAGTTATAGAGGCAACAAGCGGATATATCGGGAATGAGAATTATGGGTTCACGATAACAAGCAATGCAATCTATAACGGCGTTACTGGGTATACAGATACAGAACATAATGGAATCTATCTTGGAACCAATGGGATTGTTCTTGGAAAAGGAGCATTTAAAGTTGATGCAAGCGGGAACTTCTATGCGAACAATGGAACGTTTGCCGGGAATATCTACGCAGGGAATATTCAGTATGGAGGGAATGCGGGATATTTCAATGGAAGTGGGATTGGAGGAGGAAGCATTCCGAGCGGGAAGCTTGGGAGCGGATCGGTTTCTAAATCTAATCTTGCGAGTTCAATCACGGCGTGGTTAAAGCAGGAAAACATTGATGTTGAGGCAACAAAAGCGTTTGTAGCAACGCTTGGTTCTGGAAGTGGGTATCTGAATACAAGCACTGGGAAAATTACTTCCAGTTTTTATTATCAAGGTTCATATATTTCAAAAAGAACCTATACAGTTCCGGGAACGAGTACGACAATACGTTATTTGGGTTATTAATTTTAGGAAGGATTTTAATATGGAAGCAAATTTAATTAGCGCGATTATAAGAACACTTGAAACAATTCCTGTTTATGGGAAAGTGAATTGTAATAAGATGGCGGGTTGCATTAGTGCACTCGAATCGCTTTTAATGCCTCCTGCGGAACCCGCAAAAGAAGATAATCAAGTATCGGAGGAGGAAAAGAATGGCTGATAAATCAATTACCGAGCTTGCACAGGCAACAAGCATTTACACATCGGATTTATTTGTTCTGAGCCAGAGCGGAATTGCGAAACAGTTAACCGGGCAGACATTGAGGAATGGATTGCTTGAGTGGTTGGATGGGCATGGCGGGATAAAAAGAATAGTAAAGACAGGATCGACCGGGACTAACCCGGTCGTTGATACATATACGATAACCTATGCGGATGATTCGACATTTGCTTATACGGTCACGAATGGTTTGAAGGGCGATACAGCATATTGGTATGTTCACATACGATATTCTGATAATCAACCGACAAGAAATGCTGACATGAAAACAACTCCAAGTAATTGGATGGGTGTTTACAGCGGTTCTAGTTCAAGTGCTCCGACTTCTTATACATCGTATCAGTGGTACAGGATTCGTGGAGATACTGGAGTTGGGATTTCTGGTATTGCGCAGAATGCAGATTATTCGTTCACGATTTCAATGGATGATGGAACGAGTTATACGACTTCTCCGTTGAAGGGCGAGGATGCTCCATATGTCACGAATGTTAGCACGAATCAGACAATGGTGCCCGGAACAACTCGCACTTGGACAATGACATTCAGCGATGGAACGACTCAGACTTTTAATGTGTATGATGGCGCAAACGGTGATGGCGCGGGTGATATGACAAAAGCTGTATATGACACGAACAATGTAGGGCAGGACATTTTCACTTATGTTGATACGGCAGTCGCAGGAAGAGCGGCATTGTCTCATACGCACACGATGAGCCAGATTACCGACTTTACTCATGATGTAGTTGTCGAGGCAAGCGTTGCGGCGATTTCGGGGTTGAGCCTTACATATACAACTGTTGCAGGGCACATGGCTGATGGGAAAATCCCGATTGTTGTTATTGGTGGAAATAAGATTTATATTGCCTCGTACATTGCGTCTAACAATATTTATTTTATTTATCAAACATATGACGGGACTTTATATTACATATCGTTATCAAATGCAAATGCAATTGCGAGCGGAAGCATGGCACTTGCGAAGATAGCAAGTCCTGCGTTTTCTGGAACGCCTACGGCACCGACTGCGGGGAATTCAACTAATTCCGATCAGATTGCAACAACAGGGTTTGTTAAAAATCTGATTGATGCGAACAGTGGAATTTGTGGATTAAATGCAAGTGGAGAAATTGATCCTGCGAAATTATATTCTAAAACCGTTGTTATAACTGCGAATACAACGCTTTCAACTGATCATGCGGGGAAGACATTGCTCGTTGGATCGGATTCAAATGATATTACCATTACAATTCCCGCATATTCAAGCGGGACTAGCTCTGCGTTTGCAACAAACGCCGAAATCGAGATTGTGAGAACTGGGTCAAAAGAAGTCAGTTTTGCTGTGGCGAGCGGGGTAACGCTTCGTTCTGTTGATTCGATGCATTCCATTTCTGCGCAGTATGCGTCTGTTGGATTGAAGATGATTTCTCAGAATGAATGGTTGTTGACTGGATCATTGGCGTGAGGTGACGCTTATGAGAATGTCTAGAAGGATTTTCACGTTTGGTGGGACAAAATCATTTAATGAGGATTCGTTTTCGTTTTCTGTTCCAGAAAAAGCAGAGTTCCATGATGATGGCGGCGGGAGATGGCATATTGACATTCTCGCATCTGGGACTTTGGTTTTTAATATTCCTGCCGTTATTGATGTATGGTGCGTTGGTGGAGGTGGAGGAGGCGGAGGAGAAGTCAAATCCATCTACAACAACAGAGGAGCAGGAGGAGGCGGAGGCGGATACACGAATGGTGCTTCCAATATTGCTGTTACACCTAGTACCGAATATGCGATTGAGGTTGGCGTAGGAGGAAATGGTGGGAGTAATGCTACCACGAATCATACTAACAGAGTCGTTGGTGGATGGGGAACGAATGGTGGCACAACATCTGCCTTTGGCGTTTCTGCTCTTGGTGGCATGAGAGGCGTTACGGTTGATCCGACTAATTCTCAGTATTTATATACTGGTGGGAATGGAGGCTCTGGCGGAGGAGGGATTATTTCTGCTTCCGGGAATGGTTCTGGCGGCGTTGGAGGAGACAATGGCGGTAATGGAGGAGGGTTTAGACCCGGAATTGGTGGTGTTTCTACCACATACGACTTTTCTGACAATTCTGCAACATTAAGATGCGGAGGAGGAGGCGGAGGAAGCAGAGGAAATGCGGCTTCTGCACCCGGAGGATCAGGAGGAGGCAGTGGCGGAAACGGAGCGAGCAATTCTGCTTCTATTGGAAGTGGACATGCCGCGATTGCAAATTATGGGGGCGGCGGAGGCGGCGGAGCTTACTGGTTTAGCGGCTCTTCGTATGAAGGATTCCCCGGCGGAGTTGGCGGCTCTGGGATAGTAATTATCCGCAGTCACAGATAAGGAGAACAACATGAGCGAATTAGTAAATTACGCAACAAATATTGCTTTAGTTGGAGATAATAACCGAGTCGTAAATATCATCTGGGGGATGTTTTATAACACGGATGAATATGAACGATGGGGATATGCGGCGGCTGTTCCAATTGGTGATCTTGGAGTTCAGATCGGTGATTTGTATGATGATGAAACCGGGAAGTTTTATAACAGTGAAGGCGAAATCATTAAAATGACGGCTGAGATATTGAATGAAGAGATCGATGCGCTTGATGAATTTATAATCAATGCATTGTATGAAGAAATTATCGAGAATGCGGAGGATGAGTTAAATGCTTTATAAGGTTTTAAAAAGGACAATCGAGCGTGGCAAGAATCTTGATGATATGCAGGAGAAACTTGATATTTTCCTTGCGGCGGGGAAATTGACTATCGAGGAATATAACGAACTCGTGGAATTGCTTCATCAAGTAATGCCAGAGGAGTAAATAATGAAACGGGTTCTGCATTTTGGTGATTCTGGTGAAGATGTGCTTTATATTAAGCAACAGCTTTTCAACAAAGGGTATTATCCGCCGAGCGTAAAAGAAATTAAAAGCGACAAGTGGGGGAACGATACCAGTCTGGCGGTTGAGAATTTTAGGAATCGGTATATACCAAATTGCGAGATCAATCAGATTTTGTGGGATGCGATCATAAATGCAGAGCCGATTCCAGAACCAGAGATTCCATCAAACATCAGCCGAATTGCGGGCGCGGCAATCAGCAATGCATTACAGGGGGTTTCGGCAAAGCGTAAGGGAATGGTCTTGGATGCGTTGCAGTTTGCTTGGGATGCGGATGCTCCGACAGAGTTTCCGCGTTCTTTTTATATCCGAGCCGCCAATCTTTATGATGACATTGGGAAACTTCATGTAATGACCAAAGCAAGATTGGATTCTTACTTTTCCAAATCAGCATATAGGCAGTATTTCAGCGGCGGTCGCAAAGAAATGATGTTGAAGGCGGCAGAGGCGAGCGGATATACGATTTCTGGTGCGGATTGCAGTGGAGGAGTCGTTGGACTGCTGAGGAATTCCGGGATAGTGAAATCTGGATGGGACTGCTCCGCTGATGGTTTTTTTAAGCAAACAGGAAGTTGGTCTCATGTTGATCCGACTGAAATGCTTCCTGGCGATTTGGTTCATAAAAGCGGGCATATTGGAATATATGTAGGTGGCGGCTATACGGTCTCTTGGGAAGGAGGCGCTTATGGGTGTCAACTTATCCAAGTAGGAACAAATCTGGATCAAAAGCGAAAAGATTTTGATTTTGTAGATCGTTCTTATAAAACATTGGGACGATGGGAAAATTACTTGCACGGCAAATTTTATTAAGTGATATGGCAAAAAGCCGTTTGTATTAGGAGGGAATATTACATGGAATTAGTAGGGGCATTAAACAGAGTGTTTGAGAAGGTGTTGGGAATTAAAACTGCCGACTCAAAAAAGCTATTGGATGATTATATAGGTGGAGGCGGTGGAGAATCTGGCGGCTCTAGTGAAAGGTTCATTGTAAATATTAGCTTGACAGATGACAGCTCTGAATTTCCTAACGGATTTACCGGGCAAGAATATTGTTCCCTTGATAAAACGACAGCAGAAATAATGGAAGCAATCAATCAAGGAAAACAAGTGATTGGAGTTTATGAGGCAACATGGAATGATGGATTGGGAGAAAGCAGTATATATCAAGAATCCCCGTTGGTAAGTTTTATGCATCTGCGTTCTCCAGTTGAACATTACAGGATAGCATTTTCAACTCCTGATGCTGATGTATTGGGGATGGAGACACTTGCTTGCTTTTATGGCGATCTAGATGGGTATCCAAATTGTATTGAACCTGAAGCTAATTCCATATGATTAGTTGATTAAATATCGTTTTATTGGATGAAACAGCGAAAGCTGTTTTTTGTTGGAGGTGAGAGCATGAGCGTGAAGGTTGCGGAAGCGATTGGAGATGAGAAAGGCGGCTCCCGTGGAGGAGAACCGGGTGATCAGACCGGGAATGAAATCCTGATCAGAACATTCAAGAAACGGTCGTATGAGTTTACTGAATGTTTAAGATGCACAGATCGTGGGATGGCGTATGAAGCCGCATCGTATGCAAAACGGATTGCAGAATGCTCACAGTTCGGGTACAACCAGTCGGATCGATGGAGCGGGCCGAAGGCGATTGAAAAAGTTGGAGGAGAACGGTTGGAGTTTGCCGAAAAGGGTGACTTTGATTGTTCGAGCTTTGTGATTGAGGCGTATCGGCTCGCGGGTTTGAATGTCAAGATGACCGGGTATACCGGGAGCATTTACAAGATTCTTAAAGGAACTGGGCTGTTCGTAGATGCGGATAAGGTTTTGGAAGATGCAGAATATGCCGAAGTCGGGGATGTTCTAAATGCGCCGGGTAAGCATGTTTTGATGTTCATTACGGATGGAAGCAAGGCGGAGCCTGAGCCTGAGCCAGAACCGATTGGGAGTTATGTCGAGATCATTCGTGGGAAAGTGAATGTTCGGAAAACGCCAGAGATCAGAAGTGGGAATGTATTGATGATTGCGAGGCAGGGAGACACATTCCCGTATCTTGACCATGATGAAAGAGATCAGTCGGGGAAGATTTGGTGGGAAGTCGAGTGTGAAGGAAGAGTCGCGTATATTTCTTCCGAGAATCCAAGACATGCGATTTTGGTAGAGGCGTGACATGAAGTACAGTAAAAAGATCGTTTTGATGTCAATCAGCGCGGTTCTTCTGTTCTGGGTGATGGAGACTGCGCTGATTTATTACGGTGGAGAGGGATATTCGGATCGTTTTATAACGTGTTGGTTTTCCTTTTGGGGAGTTGAGCTTGCGGCATTAGCCGGGATAAAAATTACAGAAACAAAGTATTCCGAAGATGAGGAAGCTGTGGGATAAGCAGGAGGAACTATGAATTTTAAATTTTTGTTCTTAGATGGTACGGACACGACTGGGGAATCCCAGATATTTTACTGCGATGAAGGGAAGAGCCTGACGCTTCAGGTCAAGAACCTTGGCAATTCCGTCTTGGATGTTGAGGTTGATGGACTTACGGATGCTGATGGGGATTTTCAGACATTGGCGGTAACGAATCTGGGAGATTTAACAACTGACGATTCTATTGCGGCAGAGGGGATTTATCGGGTATCTCTTGATGGGATCATGCAGATCAAAGTTAAAAACAATGGGACTGCGGGAGATGTTAAGGCGTTCGGAGTTATGACAACGTATTAAGAAAGGATATGAAATGAGATTTTCAATCATTATCCCGGTGCATAATGGAGAGAAGACGATTGAGCGGTTGCTTGGGAGCCTGATTATCCAAAGGCATGCGATTCATGAAGTGCTTGTTTGCAATGATCATTCTTCTGACAAAACAGTTGATGTTGTAAGGCAATATAAGAATTTGCTTCCGATTCTGGTGCTGAATGTTCCTGATGAGATCGGATATAGCCCCGGAAATGCGAGGCAGTATGGATTGGATTATGCGACAGGGGATTGGGCAGTATTTGCGGATGCAGATGATATCCTCACGTTTAATGCGATTGGATATTATAAGAAAGCAATTGAAGCTAATGACAAAGCAAGGATTATTTGCGGGGCGTTCGATGAGGTGAATTTTGATCCTTTTTTCGTGATCGAGCACATGTCAAGCCCTCTTGCGTGGGTGCATGCAAAAGCATTTAACATTAATCACATTCGTGAGCATGGGCTTAGGTTCCATCCAACATTGTATACACATGAAGATAAGTATTTTACAATGCTGAATCTGCTTGATATCAGGTTGAGCGGGTTCGAGCCTGTAATGCAGGATGTGACAACATATTATTGGTGCAGATCGGAAGGAACGATTGTTTCAAGGGATAATGGAAAGTATCCGATTCTTAGTCTTGTAGATTCGATGGATGCAATCATAGAACCAGTAAGGCTTTTGTCTGAGAAGTATGGGTTGAATCGGGATCAGGTAATTGCGAATGTCGGAGAAGGACTTTTCCAGTCGGTTATCGAAGCGTATTACAAGTTTCAGGGAGCGGTCTTTAAATGGGGAGATTCGATTCTTGAAGAGAACAATCTTGCAGAGCGTGTCATGGAACGAATTTCAAAAGTCAGGGAAATGACCGGGTGGACGAACCAAGATATCGTAGATTTGTGTTATGAGAATGTCAAAGTATTTAATGACATGAAAGGTGATACGGTTCGCACAATCGGAGAGTTTGTTCCATATCAAACGATACATGAGTTTTTGAATGTGTGAGTTAGAGGTTTAATCGCCCGATTGGGCGTTTTTTATTTGCCAAAAGATGATCGTTCGATTGTTGAAGTCGAATGAGGAGGGAATATGTATTTAAAGTTTCTTTTTCTGGATGAGCATAATACATCCGGGGTTTCTCAGGTTTTTTATTGCGAAGATGAAGATTCGATGGCGATTCAGGTCAAGGCGGTTGGAAATGAAAAGCTGTGCTTGTCTGTGGAAGGAAGAATCGATATAGATGGAGAATTCCATTCGGTTGGGATTTATAACCTCGAAGATATGAGGCTAATGAATGTGATTTCAGAAAGTGGGTTATACAAGATTGATTTGAATGGATTGGTGCAGATCAAGGTTGTAAACCGCGGAAGGGTAGGGAATTGCAAGGTATTCGGGGTTATGACCGGGCAGAATGGGATGAGATGATGAGGTGGTGAATCATGGAAGAGATTACGACCAGAGAGATAACAACCAATATAGTTCGGGTCTGGTTTGGGAATAGAAACATTGTCAGTGCCAAAGCGTCTTATCAGTACAATTATGGTCAGATTCTCAAGTTCGAGGATTTGCCGTTGCCTCAGGCGTATGAGGTTCATTTCAGCAATACAGATACGACAGGAACATCAGTCACACAGATTGGTGATGCAAATGGTGTCACAATCCCTGATGCGGTGTTTCTGAGCGGTCAGAACATTTATGCGTGGATTTTCCTGCATACTGGGGCGGATGATGGCGAGACCATGTTTAAGGTCATCATTCCGATTCTCAAAAGAGCAAGGCCGACCGATTTGGAACCAACCCCGGTACAGCAGGACGCAATTACTCAGGCGATTGCGGCTCTGAATGTTGCTGTTGAGCAGACGGCAGAGGATGTTATTTCTGCTGATGCAAGTGCCAAGGATTCCGAAGCATGGGCGGTCGGTACTCGTGGAGATGTTCCTGTTGAGAGCGATGACCCGACATACGAAAACAACTCGAAGTATTATGCGGGGCTTACTGCGGCTGATGCGGAACAAACGGCGGCAGATCGTGTTCAGACAGGGCTTGATCGGATTCAGACTGGTGAAGACCGGGTGCAAACAGGACTTGATCGAATTCAGACAGGCGAAGATAGAGTACAGACTGGGTTGGATAGAATCCAAACTGGTGAGGATAGAGTTCAGACAGGAGAAGACAGGGTTCAGACTGGGATTGATGCAGAGACCGCAACCGATAAGGCGCAGGAAGCAGTCGATGCGGCTGAGAGAGCAGAGCAGAGTGCGGCGAAGAGCGGATATATGTTCTTCTTCATTGATGGCAATGGGGATTTGATCTATCAGAGAACGAACAACACGGTTGTGGATTTCTACCTGAACGAAGGCGATCTTTATGTAAGGGCGGGTTAATGCTATGGACATAAATGTAAATGATAAATGGCTTGGGCATGTAACAGCATACGGATACGCCAAGTCGAAGGGATTTCAAGGCACAGAGGAAGAGTTCGCTGAGTTGATGGCATCGTATGCGGTGGTCGCACAGGAATCAGAGGATTTTTCGCTGAAGTCCGAGGGGTTCGCGATTGGAGAGCAGGACGGAACCCCGGTTTCGAGTGATTCGCCATATTACCATAACAATGCGAAATATTATGCTGAAGAGGCGAGCGGTTCGGCGGATGGGGCGGCTAGTTCTGCAAATGATGCAGATCAAGATGCGTTGAAAGCAGAGGGGTTTGCAGTTGGAGAGCATAACGGTGTTCCCGTTGAATCATCCGATGAGGCGTATCACAATAATGCCAAGTATTATTCGGAATTGTCTGCTCAGAGTGCGGCTCAGAGCGGGTATTTATGGTTTTATATCGAGAACGGTGGGTTGTATATGGATAGAACAGCGAATGCGAGTGTGACTTTCTATCTGCAAGACGGCAAGTTGTATGTAGAGGAGGCTGTTTAATGGCACAGTATTTGGGTGATGTAACCGCGTATGCGTATGCGGTATCGAAAGGATATACAGGAACAGAAGCAGAGTTTGCGGAGCTAATGGCATCGTATGCGAGCGTTGCGGAAGGTGCGAACAGGGATGCGCTGAAGTCTGAAGGATATGCGACTGGTAAGCAGGGCGGGGAGAATGTTCCGAGCACCTCACCGTATTATCAAAACAATGCGAAGTTCTACATGGGAGAGTCGGAGAATTTCTCGAATGCCGCGAGTAATTCAGCGAGCAACGCACAGGGGTTCGCGAATGATGCTTCAAATGCCGCGAGTAATGCACAGGGGTTCGTAAGCGATGCTTCAAACGCGGCAAGCAATGCTTCTGGATTCGCAAGCAATGCTTCTGGATTCGCGAATGCGGCGAGTAATGCGGCGAGTAATGCGGAAGGTTTTGCGAGTAACGCAAGCAATGCGGCAAGCAATGCACAGGCATTTGTGAGCGATGCGAGCAATGCGGCTTCCAATGCGAGTGGGTTCGCCTCTAATGCAAGTAATGCGGCGAGTAATGCGAGTGGGTTTGCAACAGCCGCGAGTGGTCATGCATCGAATGCACAGGGGTTCTCGAATTCGGCATCCTCGTTCTCGCTTGTTTCTGAGGGCTATGCGACAGGGAAACAGAATGGGGTGGATGTTGAGAGCGGGTCTCCGTACTACCAGAACAGTTCCAAGTATTATTCGGAACAGATTGCCGCTTATTACGCAATAATTACTGAGACTGAGGCACTTCTCGCGATGGTGTGAGGTGGAGCATGAGCATACAAAGTGAGATTACAAGGATTATTGATGCTCGTGATGAAGCGTTTGAGGCGGTTAAGGCAAAAGGCGTAACGGTTGAATATGGTTCAAAAATAGATGATCTTCCTCAGTACATCTTGGATATTGATACGCAGTTTGGCGATGATGTTATTTTTATAGATTATGACGGCACTGAGCTTTATAAGTACAAAGCATCGGTCGTACAGTCGATGACGGAGTTGCCTCCAAATCCGTCACATCCCGGACTTGTTGCACAGGGATGGAATTGGTCACTTGCGGAAATTAAAACACAACTTACAAATGTTGGTGGCAAAGTTTTTGTCGGTCAGATGTATAACACAGCAAGTGGAGCGACAGAGATTGATATTGAGCTTCTTGAATCGGCAAAATCGCCGTGGTTACGGTTTGCATTAAATGGAACTGCTACTGTTGATTGGGGAGATGGCTCGACACCATCGGAACTTACTGGTTCTAGTTTATCAACAAATGTCACAGAACAGCATGCTTATGCAAGTGGGGGATCATATACGATAAAGATCACGCTTAGTTCTGGAAGTAGCGGATCGTTCTTTATGGATAATAACGTGTATCGCCCCATTAATGGGAATAAAAGCGATGGGAATGCAAATGCTTCATATGCAAGTGCAATAACTGCTATTAGAATAAGCGATAGTATGGCGATAGGGAATAATTCGTTCCGCTCATGCTATAACATGAAAAATATAACGATTGCAACTGGTATAACAAGCATAGGCAAATATGCGTTTATTGGTTGTCGTTCATTGAATGCTGTTGTATTGCCTGACAGTATTACATCAATTGGACAAGAAAGTTTTAATACATCAAGCAGTTTAAAGTGTGTTTCTATTCCATTTGGTGCAATTGCGTGGGGGTCATCCGCGTTTTATGATTGCAGATCATTAGAATATATTACAATGCCTAGTGGAATGACTGGTACATTAGAGAGCGGTTCGTTTTATGATTGTTTTGCATTAAAATCAATAGTCATACCATCCGGGATTACTAAGATTAGTGGTCAGACGTTTAAGTTTTGCAGGACATTAAAGGATGTGGTATTACCAAGCGGATTGACGGAAATTTCAGGGTCAGCTTTTCATACATGCAGTGCATTAGAGCATATTGAATTCCCAAGTAGTATGAGTAGTATAGGCAGTGCAATGTTTCAGGGATGCGGATCGTTAAAAAGTGTAACATTCCCGACCACATTAAGTTCCATTAGTTACGATTCTATGTTTAAGGAATGTAATTCATTACAATCATTTACTATGCCGAGTTATATACCAAGCATAGCGGGTTCAATGTTTTATCGCAATTATAGTTTGCATGTATTTAATATCCCTACGAATGTAACAAATATTGCTCAAAGCGCGTTTTATGAATGTTATGGCATGAAGGAATATCATTTTGCATCTACTACACCACCAACATTAGATAATGTTAATGCATTTGATAAAATACAAAGTTATTGCGTCATGTATGTGCCATATAGTGCTGACCATAGCGTTTTAGAAGCATATAAAACAGCAACAAATTGGGCAACATATGCCGATTATATGCAGGAAGAACCGCAAGTGTGAGGTGATTAAATATGACAATACCAGAAGAGTTTAGCAGGATCATACATGCGAGAGGTTCTGCATATGCGGCAATTGCGGCGAAAGGTGGTACTGTTGGGGATCATGTAACAATCGAAGATGTAGCGGATTGTATAACATCTATCCCAACGAGCGGGTTAAACAATGGCGTTGGTGATGATGTTATTTTTATCGATTATGATGGCACTGAAATAGCGGCGTTTTCTGCTGAAGAGTTCCGTTTATTAAATAGTTTGCCGCCGAATCCATCTCATGCAGGATTGATCGCTCAAGGGTGGAATTGGACATTAGAACAGATAAACAATCAATTAACTAAGGTTGGCGGAAAAGTAATTGTTGGGCAAATGTATGTTACAGAAAGTGGGATGACTGAAATTGATATTACACTTACAGAAGATACAAAAAGCCCAAGTTTAATATTTGGTGTTAATGGTACTGTTGTAATTGATTGGGGCGATGGAAGTTCTGATACTGATACATATAATAACACTGGAAGCACAAGAAACATTGCTCATGAATATGCAAATGCGGGGAATTATACAATCAAAATAAATGTAACTTCTGGAGTTGGAGCGTTTTATAACTCAAGCGGCTACAATACAATATTGAGTGGCAATGCCTATACATATGGGAATATGGCATATGGCAGTAAAATAAAAGCTGTCCGTATTGGAAACAATTGGGAACTAAGAAGAAATTCTTTTTCTCGTTGTTCAAGTTTAGAGACAGTAACAATGCCAAATTCTGCATATGCAGAATGGGAAGGCAGTATATTTGAATATTGCTATGCGCTCAAGGCAATAGTAATTCCAACAGGTATAACATATGCAAGGGGTAATATGTGTTGGCATTGTTATTCTTTAGGATGTATTTCTTTGCCCGGAACATTAACAATGTTTGGTGGCAATGTATTTAGAGAATGTTATTCTTTAAAATATATCACCGTTCCATATGGAGTAACCCAAATTTCTGGTACTTCGTTTTATTTATGTCATTCTATTCAGTCAATAAGGCTACCAGATACTATAACAACGTTTGAATGCACACAAATGTGTGATGGTTGTTATGCTTTGAATGAGTTTGTATTTCCTAATGGGATTACAAAGATTTATAATAAAACATTTTATAATTGTGGTGCATTAAAGTCTGTTGTCATACCAAACACGGTTGAAAGTATTGATTCTTCAGCGTTTTATAATTGTTCTTCATTAGAATCTATCGTCATCCCAAACAGCGTGAAAAACATTGCAAATGATGTTTTTGACCTTTGCATTGGTTTAAAATCTGTTGTTCTCCCAACGAATGAAGAATTCTATACAATCAAAGGAAGCCTATTTTTGAGTTGTAGGTCGTTATCAAAATTGACGATACCAAGCAGTGTTGATGGAATTAATGGTCAGGCATTTAAAGGATGTAATAGCATGAAGGAATATCATTTCCTCAGAACAAGTCCCCCTACACTTAGTGCAACAACCGCATTTGATAATATCCCAAGTGATTGCATCATATATGTTCCATATTCTTCAGACCATAGTATACTTACCGCTTATCAAACGGCAACGAATTGGTCAACCTACGCCAGTTATATGCAGGAGGAGCCGCAATGAGCATACAAGATGAAGCTACAAGAATAATTAGTGCCCGTGATAATGCTTTCAACGCTGTAACTGCGAAGGGAGTAACCGTTGCACAAGGATCAAACATTGATGATCTTGCAGGATATATCATGGAGATCGAGACAAACGATGGAGATGATGTGATATTCATCGACTATGATGGCACAGAATTGTATAAGTACAAGGCAAGTGTGTTCCAGAGCATGACAGAACTGCCGCCAAATCCGACCCATACAGGATTGATTGCACAGGGTTGGAACTGGACTTTGGCGCAGATCAAGGAACAGTTGACGGATGTCGGCGGTAAGATTGTGGTTGGGCAAATGTACGCGACTGAGAGTGGAGCAACCGAGTTGGATGTGGTTATACCATGCGATAATGTTACCCCATGTTTTATGATGGCATTGAATGGCAGTGGGAGAATTGATTGGGGTGACGGAACGATAGACAGTGTTACTGGGAGCAGTCTCTCATCAAAAATATACCCGTATCATACATATGAGAATGGCGGGTCATATACAATAAAATTTTATGTTGATTCTGGAAAAGTTGCATTTGGTTATAATAATAATCGAGTATATAAAATATTTGTTTCTCCAACGCAGAGAAACGTTAATAATATGAATGTACCGTATTCAAGTATGATTATTAATGCAAGGATTGGTAACAATGTAGAATTTATTCAATGTGTATTTAATGAGTGTTATAATCTTCGCACTGTTACATTACCTATGGAGATTGCTCAATTCTCTAACTATATATTTTATTATTGCAATTCTTTGGTTGCTGTTGTTATTCCCCCAAATGTTACAAGTATCGGTACTAATGCGTTTGAAGGAGATCGTAATTTAAAATATGTTTCTATTCCGTTTACTTGTAAGGACTTTGGAAATAATAGTTTTTTGAGTTGTGAGTGGTTATATTGTTTTACTTTACCTAAAGGGTGTTCATTACAACAGGGTGTAATACAATACGATAATATTAAATATGTAGTTATACCAACAGGAGTAACATCAATTCCTGCTAATACGTTTCGAGGAAACAGGCTGTTACAATCAATGTCTTTACCAGATACAATAACAGGTATTGGTCAATATGCCTTTGAATCATGCAGTTCATTAAATGAGATTAATATACCAAATGGTGTTACAGCAATTAGCACTAAAGCTTTTCAGAATGACTATGTATTAAAGGCATTAACACTTCCTCCAAATATAACAACAATATCAGAGTATCTTTGTTCTGCGTGCTATGCATTGAGCAGTGTTAACATACCACATGGAGTAACAAGCATTGGTAAGGGCGCTTTTCTCAATTGTTACATGCTAGTATCTATAACAATTCCTAGCACTGTAACTTCCATCGGAGACATGGCGTTTGGTGGTTGCCAAAGTATTAAAAATTGTCATATTTTACCAACGACCCCGCCTACTCTTAATACGGCGACTGTTTTTACAAGTTTGCCATCAGATTGCATTATGTATGTTCCATATAGCGAAGATCATAGTATTTTGGAATTATATAAAACATCAACGAATTGGTCGGCGCATGCTAACCGAATGCAGGAGGAACCGCAATGAGTGTATCAGGACAGATAACAAGGATTGGCAATGCAATAGGCTCTTCATTTGCGGCAATTATAGCAAAGGGAGTTGATGTGAAAAATATTAATTCCCCTGATAGCTTATCGCCCGATATTGCATCGATTTCGACAAATGGATTAAACAATCTTGTTGGGAGAGATGTTATTTTCATTGATTATGATGGGACAGAAGTTGCTACATATTCTGCGGAAACATTTCAAAGATTAACTGCATTGCCTCCTAATCCGAAGCACGATGGGCTTGTTGCGCAAGGTTGGAATTGGACTCTTGATCAAATAAACAATCAATTATCAAAAGTTGGTGGGAAGGTTGTCGTTGGTCAAATGTATACAACTCAGAGCGGAGCCAGTGAAATTGATTGCATAATTCCAGAAGAACGAAAAGATATAGCGTTAGACTTTGGAGTTAATGGCACGGCAACAATCGATTGGGGCGATGGAACAACAGAAACCACAACTGGCATTAGTCTTGGAACCCATCAAAACAAACGACATGTTTATTTGACTGGGGGGCAGTACACAATAAAAATCGTTGTCCAAGATGGGGATGAAATGGCCTTTATTAATCATGATGGTTCTCTGAATTTAATAAATGGCAAACATATTACCGCTTATGCCTCTGCATATTTTCAGATGATAAAAGCTGTTCGTGTAGGTAAAAATGTGATAAGTTTTGATCATGATGCTTTTCATGATTGCGGGTGTCTTGAAACTATCACAATACCTAATACAGTGGTTGAAATTAATTCGTCTAATTTATTTTATAGATGCTATTCTTTAAATGCGCTTGTATTGCCAACAGGGGTTGAAATTATAAGTGATAATTTAATTAGGAGCGACTTAAAGTTAAAATATATATCGATCCCACCAAGTGTAACGAGTATTGGAGATTATATTTGTTATGATGATCGTTGTATAGAAGCAATTACAATACCTTATGGTGTTACAACATTAGGCGTGGCATCATTTCAAAATATAGAGCAACTCATATCTATTGTTGTACCAAATACTGTTACTAAAATAAAACAATCTTGTTTTAAAAATTGTGTAAATGTTGAAGAAATTATATTGCAAAACAATCAGATTGATATTGATGATTCTGCGTTTGGAGGGTATGCAAAATTAAAATCTGTTGTATGGCGCAATAATAAGGTTCCTAGTAATGCTTTTAACCAGTGCTCTTCGCTTAGCGACATAACATTAATCGATGTTACGGAAATAAGAGCTTCTGCATTCTACCAATGTTGTTCAATTTCTTCAATTAATCTTCCCGAAGGGCTTGTTAGTATATTGAATAATGCGTTTAATGGGTGCATTTCATTATATAGGGTTGACATACCCAGCACCGTAACGAAAATAGAAAGTGGAGTATTTATTGGTAACAGAGGGATAATGGAATATCATTTGTTGCCTGAATCTCCTCCAACGCTCGATAATATAGACGCATTTCAAGATATTGCAAGTAGTTGTATTATATATGTCCCTTATTCAGAAGATCATAGTATATTAAACGCTTACCAGACAGCAACAAACTGGTCAACATATTCAAATTATATGCAGGAGGAACCACAATGATTAAAGAAGAAGTTTTGTCCGAAAGGCTAGTCCGTCATTATTCTGACGCGAATTTCAAAATTCGTCAGATCGAAACCGGGGCAGTCTATGATGAGGCAGTGGACGTTATTCCGTGCCGTTACACCTATGAAGAAACCGATGAGCAGATCGGTGGAGATGAGGAAGTCACACCCGAAGAAGCCCTTGAGACATTGGAGGAGATTCTATGAAGAAATCTAAATTTGATGCGTTCATTAAGTCGGTTCGCACGATTCGTGATATCGCAGATGATGAGACTGCGGTTGAGATCGTTGGCATGTATCCTGACTGGAAAGAAGGGATAGCGTATGCAGTAGCAGAGAAGGTCGTATATAAGGGAATTCTGTATCAGTGTCTTCAGGCTCACACATCGCAGTCCGATTGGATGCCCGATGTAGCGGTTTCGCTGTGGGCGAAGGTTCTGGTTGATCCGAGTGGAGAGATCAAGGAATGGGAACAGCCGAGCAGTACGAACCCGTACATGAAGGGCGATAAGGTCAAGCACAATGGTCATACATGGGAAAGCTCGATTGATAACAATGTCTGGGAGCCGGGAGTGTATGGTTGGGATGAGATCGAATAAATAGAGGGAAAGTGAGTTTTGGTAAACCCGCATGAAAGTGCGGGTTTATTTCGTTTTGGAGATTTTTAACAGGAGCGGTGATGCGATATGTCGATTGTCGTTTATGAAAACAATTTAGGTCACGTTACGGCGTATGCGTATGCGAAGTCCAAGGGGTATCAGGGAACTGAAGAGGAATTCGCGATTGAGTTGGCGAGATGCGGCGGTGGTGCGCTTGTAGCAGAGGGGTTCGCGGTTGGAGAGCAGGACGGGGTTCCTGTTACGAGCGAATCACCTTATTACCATAACAATTCCAAGTATTATGCCGAACAGGCAGGACAGTCAGCGACCGATGCGGAAACAGCAAAGGGATTGGCTGAAGATGCCAAGGATTTGGCACAGGGGTATGCACAGGATGCGTACAATGATGCGGAGAGGGCTGAACAGGCGGCAACCACAGCAGGATATATGGAGATGCAGATAGATGAGAATGGGCATTTGATTTATACAAGAACAGATCAGGTGGGAGTTGATTTCGATATTAACAACAATGGACATTTGATTATGGAGAGTGTGGCATGAGTACAATTTCAAAAGATTTAGGTATTGTATCGGCGTATGGGTATGCAAAGTCTAAGGGATATGCCGGGACAGAGGAAGAATTCGCAATAGATATGGCGAGGGGAACTGATTCCTCGTTTGAAGCAGAGGGCTTTGCGGTCGGGGAGCATGGTGGAGTTCCTGTTGAGAGCGGTTCGCCATATTATCACAATAACGCCAAGTATTATTCAGAACAGGCAGGAGGATCATCCAACTCTGCGAGTAATGCGGCGAGCAATTCGGCAATATCCGCAAATGATTCTGAGAGGAGTGCATTGAAGTCTGAGGGCTTTGCTGTTGGGAAACAGGATGGTGCGCCTGTAACGAGCGGAAGTCCGTATTATCAACATAACGCCGAGTATTTCTCTGGGATAGCGAGTAATGCGGCGAGCAATGCAATCAGTGCCGCTTCTAATGCAGGGAGCTTTGCTTCTAATGCGAGCAATGCCGCTTCTAACGCAAGTAATTATGCTTCTGATTCCAGTAATGCGGCAAGCAATGCAAGCAATGCCGCGTCAAATGCAAGCAATTCGGCTACAAATGCAAGAGGATTTGCAACGAATGCAAGCAATTCCGCAACTCTTGCAGGAACAAAAGCGAATGATGCATCGAATTCTGCAAGCAATGCGGCGAGCAGTGCTTTGGTTTCTGAAGGGTATGCAATCGGAAGACAGAATGGAAGCGCAGTTGCGGGAGGATCACCGTATTACAAGAACAATTCGTTGTATTTCTCTGAGTTGGCAGGGAATGCGGCAAGCAATGCAAGCAATGCGGAAACGAATGCTGTTAATGCCGCTTCTAACGCGAGCAATTCTGAAACGTTGGCAGGGGGATATGCTTCCAATGCCAGTAATGCGGCTTCTAACGCAAGTAATTCCGCAACGAGTGCAAGTGGGTTTGCGTCTAATGCGAGCAATTCTGCATCGGATGCGAGCAATTCTGCGACAAGTGCGAGCGGGTTTGCTTCTAATGCCAGTAATGCCGCTTCAAATGCGGAAACTAATGCTTTGAAATCTGAGGGGTTCGCGGTAGGGAAGCAGAATGGCACAGATGTAGCGAGTGGGTCTGATTATTATCAAAACAATGCCAAGTATTTCGCGCAACAGGCAAGCAACAGTGCGGGTTCGGTGCTTGGTCTGGATGCTGAAGCGAGCGTGGATGCGAATGTCGGAACACCGTCTGTCGGAGTGACTGTAACGACCGTGAACAACAATAAGCATATGGCGTTTGCGTTCCATAATCTGAAAGGTGTTTCTGGAACAACGCCCGATATTTCGGTTGGAACAGTTTCTACGCTTCCTGAGGGATCGAATGCAACAGCGAGCATTACTGGCACTGCGGAGAATCCTGTGCTGAATCTTGGCATTCCGACTGGCGCGACTGGTCAGAGCGGTGTTCCTGCGGGTGGATCGCTTGGGTATCTGATTGCGAGCGATGGCAATGGAGGAACGGTTTGGGAGCAGATCGAGACTACGGCACAGCAGGGGAATGTGCATCCGATTACATCTGGCGGAGTGTATCAAATTGTCGGGGATATAAACACGATTCTTGCATCGATTTGAGGTGATGTGAATGAGTACAACAGCAGATGAATTGAACAGAATAATAAGTGGTCGAGATTATGCATTTAATGCTGTTATAGATAAAGGCTTGTTGGTTGATCCTGATGATGATATTGAGGATTTGGCGGGATATATCGACAATATACCATCGACAGGGTTGGGCGATTCGACTGGCAGAGATGTTATTTTCATCGATTATGACGGAACCGAAGTTTATAGTTACTCTGTGGCAGGGGCAATGTCTTTAAGAACGTTGCCGAAGAATCCTGCTCATTCTGGCCTTGTAGCACAGGGATGGAACTGGACGCTTGATCAGATTAAATATCAGATTGAGAATGTTGGCGGAAAGGTTATTGTCGGACAGATGTATACCACGGAAAGCGGTGCTACCGAATTGGACATTGTGCTTTCTGAAGAAAGAAAAGAACCTTATTTAAGATTTGCGCTTAATGGAAGTGCAACAATCGATTGGGGAGATGGAAGTACAGAGACAGTAACTGGCACTTCACCCAATGTTCCCGGCAATCATTTTCACGCATATGTTTCTGGAGGGGCATATATGATCAAGGTGCTCGTTACATCTGGGAAAGCTGTTTTCAGAACAGATTCTGAATCACAGCATGTGCTTACAATGGGAAGTGATTATTCTGACTATGCGAATCGGGTATATTCAAATACTTTGGAGGCAGTTCGTGTTGGGAATAATACTCAAGTTGGGCCGTATGGGTTTTACAAGTGCAATTATTTAAAAACCATTACTCTTCCGATAAATGCGGCACAAACGAGAGATAATAATTGGCCTACTTGGGGATATGATAATGCATTTAGCTATTGCACTTCGCTCGCTTCCATTACGTTCCCTGTTAGTGAAAATACTGTGTTGACGAAAAATGCGGTTACCTATTGTAGGTCTTTGCAATTTGCATCGATTTCGTATGGGACTACAAGCATTCAAGGTTCAGCATTTGGTAGTTGCACATCGCTTCGAGAAATCGCAATACCATATGGAACCGAAAAATTTCACGATTATGTGTTTGATTCGTGTGTTACGTTGGAAGAACTAATTTTCCCCAATACTGTTACTTCTGCTGGCACGGCTGTTGCAAGGTATTGTCGTTCAATAAAAAATCTCGTTCTTTCAAACAGGGTTACAAGCATTAATCAGCAAAGTTTCATGGAATGTCAAGGGCTTAAAACGATAACGATACCGAGTAGTTGTACGAAAATGGAAAATGCGTCATTTCAATCGTGCATCGCGCTTGAAGAAGTTAAAATTCTTAATGATCAAATGGTTTCTCCGACTACTGGTAACACGTTTAAATCGTGTGGTGCGTTGTTAGGATTTACGATCCCGAATGGATTCACTGATATACAGCCCGGGACATTCTCTAGCTGTGTATCCATTCCATCATTTACAATTCCTAGTGGGGTAACAGAATTAAGTGGTAATTCTTTTGAAAGTTGCCGAGGCGTTAAAGAATATCATTTATTGCCCGAAACGCCTCCAACATTGGAGAGTTCGGTTTTCCCTAACATCTCAAGCGATTGTATTTTTTATGTTCCGTATTCTGAGGATCACAGCATTTTGAATGACTATCAGACCGCAACGAATTGGTCAACCTATGCAAGCAGGATGCAGGAGGAGCCGCAATGAGCATACAAAGTGAAGCAACAAGAATTATTAATGCTCGTGATGATGCATTTGATGCGATTGGAGATAGGGGCGTAACTGTTCCGAGTGGATCGAAAATTGACAGTTTATCAACATACATTTCTCAGATTCATACAGAAAATGGTGTTGGGAATGATGTGATTTTCTTTGATTACGATGGGACAGAAATTGCGTCATATTCTGCAAGCGCAGTACAAAATATGTCTTCATTGCCGCAGAATCCTACGCATACTGGGCTTGTTTCTCAGGGTTGGAATTGGACGCTTGAGCAGATTAAAACTCAACTTGTAAATGCCCCCGGTGGGCAGGTGTTTGTTGGTCAGATGTATTTAACTGAGAGTGGAGCGACAGAAGTTGATTTCGTGTTGCCCGAAGAAAGAAAAAGCCCTTATTTGAGATTTTCTTTGAATGGAACGGCAGAAGTGGATTGGGGAGATGGATCAACATCAACGATCACCGGGAATAGTTTGACTGACAATATCAGCCAACAACACAATTATGCTTCTGGAGGAGCATATACAATAAAAATCACAATACCTTCTGGAAGTTCTGGTGTAATCATGATGAACCCTAATGCACATTCGTTATTGACAAGGAATTCCAGTACGGGAGATGAAAACAGGGTTTATTCCAGTACAATGAAAGCTGTGCGGATTGGGAACAACATGGGTTTGGGCATCCATGCGTTCAGAGCTTGTTATAATATTAGATATATTACAATACCAAGTACAGTAACATCGTTTTCTGAAGCCGCGTTCCGCAATTGTTATTCTCTTAAGACAATTACTGTTCCTAGCGGATGTACGAGCTTACCTAAAGATTTTGCGTATAATGGGGTAACGTTAAAGTATGTTTCTGTTCCGGTTGAGGTTCAATCTGTGGGGGAGACCGCATTTTATACTAATTATTCTCTTGTTGGGTTTACTTTTTTACCCGGAATGCAGTTAAACACGAATTCTATTTTTCTGGGCAACAGATTTAAGAATATTGTTATTCCTAATGGGATTACTTCGATTGCTAATAATGTTTTTCAGATTGCTTATTGCTTGGAGAGTGTTACGTTACCAAATGGACTTACAAAAATAGGGAATAACGTTTTTAGAGATGTTTATACACTTAAATCAATTAATATCCCTAGCGGTGTTACATCAATTGGAGAGTATGCTTTTAATTCGTGCATGATACAAAACATTAATTTGCCTAGCGGAATAACAACAATTAATAAATATACTTTTGCTACTTGTACTGCGTTGGTTAGTGTTGAGATACCAAGCAATGTAACAAGCATTAAAGAAGGAGCATTTTCAAATTGCTGTAAGTTAACTAAAATCACAATTCCGAGCTTGGTGACTTCGATTGATACAAAAGCTTTTAACAATTGCTTCGGGTTCAAGGAAATACATTTGCTCCCGACTACACCGCCCACATTGGGGAATACGAGTGCTTTTACTCTCATAAGCGATTGCATCATGTATGTTCCATATTCTGAGGATCACAGCATTCTGACCGCATATCAAACAGCAACGAACTGGTCATCATTTGTGAGTTACATGCAGGAAGAACCGCAATCGTAGGTGATTGGGTGTGAGAATCTTATGGGTTCATCTTTTATGGATAATCCCGCTTAGTGCATGGGTGGGATTTTTTCTTTGCTGTTTAATGTGGATTAATAAGGAAGATAAATAACATTAAAGACCCGATTCGAGAAATACGGTTGGGGCTTTTTATCATAAAAGTCCAGATGCGAAAGCAAGGAGGGTTAAAAATGGACTGGGAAGAAGTATTAGCGTATGTCGTTGAGACATTGCTAAAAATCGTGGTGATGTTGGTCATTCCGTACATTGCGGTATTGATCAAACAGAAGGTTGACAATCAGGTTTTGAATTCGTACATTTCTGATGCTTTGGAGGTGGTTGCGAGCGGAGTTACTTTCATCAATCAGACTTTTGTAAATGGACTCAAAGCCGAAGGGAAGTTCGACAAAGAAGCTCAGGAAAGGGCATTCCTTGAGTGCAAAGAGTATGTGCTGAAACTGTTGTCGGATGCGTCAAAGGATGCGATTATCAAGTCTTGCGGTGATCTTGAGACATGGATTCAGGTGCACATAGAAAGTATGGTGCTAATGTATAAGTGAGGCGAGAAGGATGAGCATGGCAGTGAAAGATATTATCCTTCCGATAGTCCTTGCGATGTTTGGAAGTGCAGGGTTTGCTTCGTTCGTGAATTATCGAATCGAGGTAAGCAGAGAGAAGAGAAAGGCGAAGGAGAGCAACCCTCTCGATGTTGGGATGCGGTTGTTGCTCCAAGATCGTATTGAATGGCTTTGTATTAAGTTCATCAATGCGGGAGAGATCAAATGGAATGATCTTAAATGGCTTAGACAGGCGCATGCTTGTTATAAGACATTGAAGGGGAATGGCGATTTGGACGAGTTGTTTGAAACGGTCGAACAGTTGAAGATCATATATCCTCCTAAAAAGTAGGTTGTTTGTAGCCGGGGCGTAATGCCCCGGTCTTTTTTTAGTTTTGGGAAAATATATTATTCCATATGGCAATTTCCTGTTGCAAATACTATCACATTGTGTTACTATAATGGTGCCGGGGGCAATAGCCTCTGGCGGGAGGAGGTAACGAGATGAGGAAGTTTGAGGTGCTTTCTGTTTCTGAGTCCCTTCTTTCTTATAAGAACGAAGTGAGCAATGAGGAGTATTTCGGGGTTCTGCCCGGTCTGCTTCATGGATGGCAGTTCGAGTTCTCCAAGAACGGTGAGACCAATTACAGCAGTGTGACTTGGTACTTTGGTTCTCCTGAGGAGTTTGCCGCTCATGAGTGGGCGTTCGAGATGGAACGTTGGAATGGTTGGGAACCGACAGGCCGCGTTGTCTTCCGTGGGTATGGCAGGGAGTATTGGTGGAGCGAGGAGCGTGAAATGTGTGTTGAGGCGGCTCCTGTCTCTTGGATTCAGGAGGCGATTGCCGAGAAGATGCAGGGGGGTCTGAGCGTGTCCTCCGAGCCGTATGAGTATGAGGAGTATGAAGAGCTTGAGCGGAAGTGGGCGTGAGGAGGTAACGAGATGAATTATGTATGGATGACTTACTACCATTCCCTTTACAAGAGGAATGTGACGGAGCTTGTTTGCGGCGTGATTAAGTTTTCTGAAGGCATGTGCCTTTTCAAGAGCGGTGGGCATGGGTATGCGATTCCTGTTCATAGCATTGTGAGCATTGAGCCTGTTGAATGAGGAGGTAACGATATGAGTTGTGTTCGGAGCTGTGAGAATTGCAGAAACCGTTGCAGGATGATTTGGGGAGAATGGGATAATTGCCTGACCTATGAGATGGCTGAAACGGATGCAGAAATGCGGAAGGCGGCGAAGGGGTGTGGCATGTATGAGGAAGGGAACCCGTTTGATGATGGATACACTTCTGCGACTCGCGGAGATTATGGCCCTAGCAACCCGTGGAATGCACCGGGCATGAGCATTCACGACTTCATTTGAGGAGGTAACGGCATGCTGAACACGATTAGTTGCAATGTTTCGGAGGCTCTGGCGTTCGCTGATGCGGCGGATGCAATGGTTCAGAAGTATGGTTGGCAGGACATGAATGTTTACCCGTATTCGTTCCCGATAAAGGTGACAAAGGTTATTTCGGACATTCGGGATTTCCCGGTTTGCACAAAGGGTTCTCAGGAGTACCTTGTTTCTCTCGCGAATGGATTGGCGAAGGTTCTGAATTCGTGGGAAGAGTATGAGTTGCAAGAGAAGATTGAGCTTCAGGACACGAGCACCGGGACAGTTTTCAAGCTCTCTAAGAGCGATGAGGATTTCATTCAGGAATTGGTTGATCGTGGTCTTGTGATTAGGGTTTGATAGCATGCCTATTCCCAATAAGCGATAAGCCGTAGGCGATAGGGGTGGGAACGAAAAGGGATAACCACCCTTTTTAAAGGAGGTAACGATATGGCGTGGGTGATTAACACGAAGGAAGATTATGACAAGGCAATGGAGGAGTTGGAGAATAGGAAGTTCCTCGCTGAGATGTCTGATGATTTCAGTTGTTGGGAAAGGGAAACCTCAAAGATTTACCGGGAAATGTGGGATGTTAAAAGTCAGGCAGAGGCAAAGGGGATCATTGCCTCTTAACTATTCATATGGAGGTAACAGAAATGGGCTGTGAGTATTGCAAGCATTGTCGTGTGTGCGAGGTGACTCGTGACCGTTATGGAGTTCTGATGGTTCCTTGCGATCATATTCGCATAGAACCCGATGATGAACCTTCTTCGCCTATTGTTACATGTGGTAATTGTGCAAAAAGAAAAACATGTGAGCTTTATATACATTACGGTAATGATAAAGATTATTGTAGCCATGCTGTTTTAGAGCAATAAAGAATTGGCGGAGCCTGAGTGCGAGCTTTGGTATGACATGGATGACGAAGATTGTGAAGGATTCAAGTTCGAGGAACCCTATGGCTACCGGGATCGGTAGTTTCGTCTGGAATATTGGGGGTTGCAATTATTAACACAATGTGATATAATGATAGTGTGAGTTAGATTTTGTGTTGGGAGGTAACGAGATGGGAGCGAGACGGTATGTTTACTTTCAGCCAAACAAAAAAGACTTAAAGGATGAGTTTGGGGATTGCACGGTTCGGGCGTTAGCGAAGACGTTGGATGTGAGTTGGATTGAGGCATTCGATAAGATGATTCCAATTTGCAGGAGGGAGCAAGTGCCAAATGTGTTTTATGCCCCTGCAAAAATTAAGAATGCGTTCATGAATGAGCTTGGTTTCGATTATGTTGGGATAAGCAACAAAACTGGGTCGAAGAGGCCTACTGTTGATGAGTTTGCGAGAGACCACAAGGTTGGTCGGTTCATTTGCAATGTTGCGAACCACGAAGTCGCGGTTGTTGATGGGAAATATTACGATACTTGGGACAGCGGTCATAAGAGCCTGTACGGGTACTATGTGCTGAGAGGGGGTAACTGAGATGCTGAAGTATTATAAGATGTCCAAGGAAACATTTGAGGAGAAAGAGATTGATTACGATGAGGCGTTAAGAACGCTTCTGAGTACATGGAGGGATTCTGATTGCACTCGCGATATGCTGACGATTCAGAACAATATAGAGTGCAGATATTCTTGGATCAGGGTGGATGACCCTGATGAGAAATTGAAACCGATGCCCGGATTGTTTAACCTTGCGCCAGAGGGCGTTGAGTATGACGAGGTTACTTGGAACAGAATTAACAAGTGATGTTGGGGCGGATGCCCGCCCCTTTTCCTTTCGGTATTCCAACTGGAAAAATAAATGTTGCTAGTAAGACCACAATGCGGTACATTAAAGACATGGATGGAAAGAGTGATTTTCAGTATTCATATTCAAGACCTAAAGATGTTCCGTGCAAGAAAGATTGCCCGGATCGGACACCCGGATGCCATGATGGATGCGAGAAGTATCAGGAATGGCGAAAGAAACTGGATGAGATTCGTGAGGCCGAGGGAGAGAAGACTAGGACAAAGAACGAACATATTCATCAGATCATTCGAGAGAGGGCGAAGAAATACAGGCG
>Ga0310690_10002493_pt1 | contig 29740 bp, 25 predicted proteins | sample AusTroGonzalo_MG_2_FD_207661 | JGI IMG/M metagenome (GOLD analysis project Ga0310690, IMG submission 207661) | Bovine rumen microbial communities from tropical cattle in Woodstock, Queensland, Australia - Gonzalo_04 (v2) (version 2) | ecosystem: Host-associated > Mammals > Digestive system >...
AGCCCTGCTGGATTTTCAGCCACATTTCAACTTGGCGTATCGGCGCGTACCTGACGGTCAGGTAGGCGCCGATGCCTTTTCCTGAATAGTTCTCCACTGCGAAGCTCTGGGGCACGCCGCGCTCGTAAAAGCTCAGGCGGCTGTCCCAGTCTTTCGTGGTCCAGGCCGTCACACGGGCCGACAGGTCCCAGTGGCGGTTGGGGGTCCAGCGGGCATCGAGGTAGCCGCCCAGGGCGCCTTTGTTCGCATCGACGCGGGCGGCAAGCGTCCAGGCCGGGCCCAGCGGCTGCGTCACACGGATGCGTCCCTTGAGCCGGCTGCTCCAGGCGAGCTGTACCTCGGCCTCCCCGCCGCCGGGCAGGGCGCGGATAGCCTGTAGGCGCGCCTTCACGCCCGAGGTGCCCGCCTCGGCCCGGTAGCGCTTCCAGGGATAGTACGCGTAGTCCGCGTTCAGCCGCAGTGTCCATTTATTGCGGATCCATTGCAGGGCGTACGTGGCGCCGATCTGGTTCGAAACGCTGCTCAGGGTTGAATATGCGCCCGCGTGCGTGGCGATGTAGGCGGGCGCATAGCAGCGCGCCGTCAGGCTCGTCTCGAAGTTGTACGAGGGGCTCCAGACGGCGCCGGCCAGGACGGCCGGGGCGCGGTGCGCGTCGACGGCGGCCTCGCCGAAAAGGCGCAGGCTGCCCAGCGCGACGTACGCGTCCAGGCCCAGGTTGCCCCAGGCGCCGTCGTACTGCTGGAAGCGGTTGTAGTCCTGTACGCGGCGACCGTTGGGCTTGTCGTACCCATAGCCCAGAATCGTCATGCCGAGATGCCAGTTGTTGCGATCCCAGGAGACATTCGCTCCGGCCACCCATTCGTGCATGGCGTGGCGTTTGGCCCGCTCGGCTTCCGTGGCATGAAGGCCGTCGGTCGCGATGGAGGTGTAGCGGCCGTCCACGATCCGGGCGTCCACTGCGTTGTACGAGGCAAAGGCCGTGGCAGTTACCGGCCCGAAGGTGCGGGTGTAGCCCAGGCCGCGGAAGAAGTTCGACTCGTCGGTACCGCGGTATTCCCTGAGGCCGGCGCCTCTTCGGGCAGCGGTTGCCGGACTGCCGAACGCCGAGAGATTGAACGACTTCCAACACACCAGCCCCTGCCCGAAGCGGGCCGTGAAGTCACCGGCGTACAGGCCTTTGTAACGGCCGGAGATGGAGAGGAAGTCGGGGAAGCGCTCCTTCGGGTCGTTGTCGATCGTGGTGGCGACCGTCCAGTCTTTTGCTTCGTACATGCCCTTGGATGTCAGCGAGAAACCGGGCTGCTTCCATTTCTTTCGGAACTTGGCGGAATAGGTCTGCTGGGCAGGGCGGTCCCGCGCCGGTTCTCCGAAAGAGAAGAAGGCGCGGAGGGCCCTGGCTTCGTCCGGCGTGAAGCCCTCCACCAGCCCCAGCTCGGTCGCGGAGCGGATGGCCCCGTAGCGCGCCCGCCACGCGAGCAGGCTCTCCACCTGGAACAGCGTCAGCAGGCCCGTCTCCTCGAGTTGGGCGCGGGAGGCTGCGTTGAGATTGAGCGGGCTGAGCAGCAGCCCCTCGTAATAGCGTACCAGCTCTTCGGCGTCGCGGCCCTGTTCGGCCAGCTGCTCGATGAGCGTCGTGATGGATGCGGGCAGGTCCTGTGCCTGCGCCGTCAGACTGAGAAAAGTGAAAATGAGGGTCATGGAAACCGACCCTCCGGATCTCCTGCACATATCGTTCGGTTTTATGAAGCTATTAACAGCTTCAATTTGACAAAGACAAAGATAATGCGTAATTTCGCAAATTGATTCAAAAACTTTCCTGATGGACAGAATCCTGCTCAAAGACAAGCATTTCGTTCCGTATATCCAGTATGAGAAACTGGAGAAAGCCATCGATGCGGTGGCGGAACGCATCAACCACGATTTCAAGGACTTCGACGGCGTGCCGATCATCCTCTGCGTGCTCAACGGCTCCATCCTCTTCACGGGCGAGCTGATGAAGCGCCTCGACTTCCCGTGCGAATTCTCGAGCGTCCGACTCTCTTCGTACGAAGGCACCCTCTCCACGGGCGTCACCCGCAAGGTGCTGGGCCTGACCTCCTCCATCAAGGGCCGCACGGTGATCGTGGTGGAAGACATCGTCGACACGGGCAAGACCATCACCGACCTGTATGCCCTGTTGCGCGAAGCCGGCGCCGCCGACGTGAAGATCTGCACCATGCTGCTCAAGCCCGAAGTCTATAAGAAAGACCTGAAGCTCGACTATGTGGCCATGGAGATCGAAAACCGCTTCATCGTTGGCTTCGGCCTCGACTACGACCAGCTGGGCCGCAACTACAAAGACATTTACATTCTCGACGACGAAAAGAAAGAACCCAATATGACGAAACATTATCTGATCTTTGGCCCTCCGGGTGCCGGCAAGGGCACCCAGGCCGCCCTGCTGGTCGACCGTTTCGGCCTGCGCCATGTCTCGACCGGCGACCTGCTGCGCCGTGAAATCGCCGCCGGCACACAGCTCGGCCTGAAAGCCAAAACCCTCATCGACAAGGGTGAACTCGTGCCCGACGAAGTGGTGGAAGGCATGATCGCTTCCGAACTCGAATCCCATCCCGATGTTAAGGGCTTCATCTTCGACGGCTTCCCGCGCACCACAGCCCAGGCCGAGCACCTCGACGCCCTGCTGGCCGCCCGCGGCGCGAAGATCGACGCCGTGCTGTCGCTGGCCATCCCCGACGAGACGGTCTACGAGCGCATCAAGCACCGTGCGGAAGTGGAGAATCGTGTGGACGACACCAAGCCGGAAATCATCCGCAACCGCATCGACACCTACCACGCCAAGACCGAACCGGTCATCGCCTACTACAAAGGCAAGGGCGTCTACAAGGAAATCGACGGCCTGGGTACCATTGACGAAGTCTTCGCGAAGCTCTGCGCGTTGATGTAGCGTGTACCTGATTGTCGATACGACGACCGACCCGGCCTGGAACCTCGCCGCTGAGGAGTATCTGCTCACGCGCTGTTCCGGGCCGTTCGTCCGTCTGTGGCGCAACGCCGACAGCGTCATCATCGGACGGCACCAGAACGCGTACGCCGAGATCGACCTTGACTACGTGTCGCGGGAAGGTATCCCGGTGGTGCGCCGGATGACGGGCGGCGGCGCGGTGTTCCACGATCTGGGCAACGTGAACTATTCGTTCTTCGACCTTTCCGGCTGGAAGTTCACCGAAGTCGTCCTCGGCGCCCTGCGGCCGCTGGGCATCACCGGCAGCTGCTCCGGTCGCAATGACCTGGTGCTCCCCGATGGCCGGAAGTTCTCGGGTACGGCTGTCTGCAAGCACAAGGGCCGCGTGCTGGAGCATGGCACGCTGCTCTTCAACGCCTCTACCTCCCGGCTCGCGGCGGCCTTGAAGCCGCGGCCGGAGAAATTCACCGGCAAGGCCGTCCAGTCGGTCCGCAGCCGCGTTGCCAACCTGGCGGAGCAGCTGGTGGCGCCCATCTCCGTAGAGGATTTCATCGCGCACCTGGCCAACTTCTTCAGCGATGCATTGGACTGCACGCCATACGTCTTTACGGAGGAGGACCGCGCCGCCATCGGCCGGCTCCGTGACGAACGTTTTGGCAACCCCGACTGGAATTTCGGCGCATCGCCGGCCTGTTCGGTGGTGAATGTCCGCAAGTTCCCCACCGGCCTGCTGGAGGCGCACTTCGACGTGCGCGGCGGTCGGATCTCCGGCCTTCGCATCTACGGCGACTATTTCTTCGACCGCCCCACGGAGGAATTCTGCGCCCTGCTGGAAGGCTGCCCCTTCGACCGCAAAACAATCGCCGGCCGCCTACAGGAAGTGGCGACCGGCGCATTTTTCTCGGGCCTCAGCCCCGATGACTTGCTGTCGTTGTTTTGTTAACGTCATGCCCGGCTTGACCTTTCCCGTCATGCCCGGCTTGACCGGGCATCTCTATTTATACCTTCTCTCCTTCTCGGAGACCAGCAGGTCTTTGAGCGTGGCGACGCAGTCGTTCACCGCGCCTTCGAAGGTGTCGTTGTTGCGCTCCACGACGAGCTCGTTGCCCGGGATGAATACGTGGACCTTTACGTTCTTGTTCTGCGGGTCGGCGAGCAGGGAGAGGTCGACTTCCGTGCGCACGATGCCGTCGTAGAATTTCTCGATCTTGCTGACCTTCTTGTCGATGTAATCCAGGAGTTTCTGATCCGCATCGAACTTGATGGATTGAACTTTGATTTCCATGTTTACCTCCGTTTTTTTGCTCTGGGATGAGCGGTTAAATATGTCTTTTTCAATTGTTCGAACGAGTTGTGCGTATACACCTGCGTGGCCGCCAGCGAGGAATGCCCCAGGATCTCCTTGATGCTGGTCAGGTCGGCGCCCCTGTTCAACAGGTGGGTGGCCAGCGAATGCCGCAGCACGTGCGGCGACTTCTTGCCGGTAAACCCCTCCACGCCTGCAAGTTCGCTTTTCACCACGTTGTCGGCGAACGCCAGGTAGAGCGGGGCCCCTTTATCGGTGAGAAAGAACTTTCCTTCCGGGTTGTCGGGATACGCTTCGCCCATTTTTTCCAAATATAGCGAAATTTCCTGACATATCAAAGCCGGAACCGGTATTTCGCGCAACTTGTCGCCTTTGCCCAATACGCGAAAAAGATGCCGCTGCGGATCGAAATCGGATTTTTTCAAGGCACAAAGCTCCGCGCGGCGCATGCCCGTGGCATACAGTATCACCATCATCATACGGTTACGCAGCAGCGCGAAGTCGTCGGGATGTTCCTCCACCCGCTGGCGGCTCCGGTCGAAATAGTTGTCGATGGCTTTCTCGGTATAGAAAACGGGCAGTTTCTTGTCTTCCTTGGGCCGGGGCACTTTGCGAACGGGGTTCGACGCGAGCAGACCCTGGCGCAACAGCCACTGCGCCCAGGTGCTGAGCGCGGAGAGCCTCAGGTTCATCGTCCGGGCGCCCAGCCCCGTATCAAGCCCGTGCGCAATGAAGCTCCGCACGTTTTGCGTCGTGAGCGGCTCGGGCGCGGGCTCTTCCTCCAGAAAAGCATAGAAATCCGAAACAGCCTCGTCGTAAAGACGGACCGTCCGCGGGGAGTACCGACGCTCGACTTCCAGGTACCGGATGAAATTTTCTTTCAACACATAGCAAATTTACAAAATATTTTTCTACCTTTGCCGTCCCTAAGAAAAAGGAGGTGTAAGCAAATGATTATCGTACAGGTCAAAGAAGGTGAGAACATCGAGCGCGCGCTGAAGAAATTCAAACGCAAATTCGAGAAGACGGGTGTCATCCGTGAGCTCCGTGCCCGCAAGACGTTCGAGAAACCGTCCGTGAAGAAGCGCGAAATGATGAACAAGGCCATCTACGTCCAGAAGCTGCAGCTCCAGGACGAATAAGACGTCCGAAGAGGTACCTTAAAGGGCCGGCGATTCCGCCGGCCATTTTTTCGTCTCCCCCCCCTCCTTCCGCTGCAATGTACACATCTGACTGTCAGCTACTTGTGTAAAATCCTCCCTGTTTCCACAAAGGGGAGGACTTTTCGTAAACGCCTGAACGACTGCTGCGTACATTGCAGCGGAAGGTTTTCGGTTTTTTTAGTATCTTTGCCAAAAGCCAAATGAATCACCCCATGGAAACCGCAAAAGTCTATTACACCGATTTCCGGACGACGGCGTTCGGTGAGAGCATGCCCGCCAAGCTGAAACGGCTGGCCCGAAAGGCCGGGATGGCCGATATCGACATGGCCGGCAAGTTCGTAGCCATCAAGATGCATTTCGGAGAGCTGGGCAACGTCAGCTACCTCCGTCCCAACTACGCCAAGGCCATCGTCGACCTCGTCAAAGAGCTTGGCGGCAAGCCGTTCCTCACCGACTGCAACACCATGTATCCCGGCTTCCGGAAGAATGCCCTCGAGCATCTGGAGTGTGCCTGGGAGAATGGTTTCACGCCGCTATCGGCTGGCTGCCCAGTGATCATCGCCGACGGCCTGAAGGGGACCGACGACATCGCTGTCCCAGTGAAAGGCGGGGAATACACCAAAGAGGCCCTCATCGGCCGCGCCGTCATGGACGCCGACGTGTTCATCAGCCTGACACACTTCAAAGGCCACGAGATGACCGGCTTCGGCGGCGCCATCAAGAACATCGGCATGGGATGCGGCTCACGCGCCGGCAAGAAGGACCAGCATTCCGCCGGCAAGGCCTTGATCTACGAGGAGAAGTGCCGCGGATGCCGCCGCTGCCAGCGGGAATGTGCCAACGGCGGGCTGGTATTTGATGCAGCGGCCCGCAAGATGCGCGTAGACGGAAACCACTGCGTAGGCTGCGGACGCTGCCTGGGTGCCTGCAACTTCGACGCAATCGATTTTGCACAGGACCAGGCCATCTCCGTCCTCAACGCCAAGATGGCGGAGTACACCAAAGCGGTCGTGGACGGCCGCGACAGTTTCCATCTCTCTCTGATACTGGACGTTTCACCCTATTGCGACTGCCACGCCGAGAACGACGCGCCCATCCTGCCCGACATCGGCATGTTCGCGTCCAAAGATCCTGTGGCACTCGACCAGGCCTGTGCGGATGCCTGCCTGGCCGCCGAGCCCATCCGGAACTCAGTACTGGGAGACCATCTGCACGAGCACGGCTTCCACGACCACCACGACCATTTCAAGAATACCACCCCGGAATCGGAGTGGGAAACCCAGCTCATCCATGGTGAGAAAATCGGGCTGGGAAGCCGTCAGTACGAACTTGTCTTTATGAAATAAGGCCTACTCCACGGGGTCGGCATTGAGGGTGTTCCAGAGCAAATCCTTAAGCTCCGGGATGCCTTCGCCGGTCAGGGAGGAGATCAATATGGCCGGCACTTTCCGCGGAAGATGCCGGCGGACTTCCTTTCGCAGTTCATCATCGAGCATGTCGCACTTGGTGATAGCCACGACCCGCTGCTTGTCGAGCAATTCGGGATTGTAAAGCTTGAGCTCGCGCTGCAGGATGCGGTATTCGCCGGCGATATCCTTGCTGTCGGCCGGAATCATGAAGAGCAGCATCGCGTTGCGCTCGATGTGGCGCAGGAACCTGAGGCCCAGTCCCTTGCCCTCGTGTGCACCCTCGATGATGCCCGGAATGTCGGCCATCACGAACGAGCGGTCGTCGTAGTAGTTCACGATGCCCAGCTGCGGCTCCAGTGTCGTGAAGGCATAGTCCGCAATCTTGGGCTTGGCCGCCGAGACCACGGAGAGCAGCGTCGACTTTCCCGCGTTCGGAAAACCTACCAGTCCCACATCAGCCAGCACCTTGAGCTCCAGCACGAACCAGCCCTCGACCCCCGGTTCGCCGGGCTGCGCATACCGCGGCGTCTGGTTGGTCGCGCTCTTGAAGAAGTTATTGCCCAGGCCGCCGCGGCCGCCGCGCGCCAGGATCTTCTCCTCGCCGTCCTCCAGGATCTCGAACAACACCTCGCCCGTCTCGCCGTCGCGCGCCACGGTGCCCAGCGGCACCTGAAGGATGATGTCCGCGCCCTGCTTGCCGTGCTTGAGCTGGCCGCTGCCCGCGCCGCCGTCCTCCGCCTTGATGTGCTTCTTGTACTTCAGGTGGATGAGCGTCCACATCTGCCGGTTGCCGCGCAGGATGATATGGCCGCCGCGCCCGCCGTCGCCGCCATCCGGCCCGCCCTTGGGCACGTACTTGGCCCGGTGCAGGTGCATCGACCCGTTGCCGCCGTCGCCGCTCTTGCAGAAGATGCGGACGTAATCTATAAAGTTGGTACCTGTCTCGAAACTCATGGAAATCGCGATTGATGCGGCAAAGATACAAAATCTTTTCTAAACCGTCCCTTCTTTCGCTGCAATGTACGCTTCTGTCGTTCAGCGCCTTACGCGAAGTCCTCCCCCTTCTGCGAAAGGGGAGGACTTTCTGCAAGTTGCTCATTGTCTGCTGTGTACATTGCAGCGAAAAAAGGGCAGGGGTCGCAGCAGGAAGCATCGAATTACGAAAACTTTTGCGTAACTTTGAAGATGTCATTTCCTTCTTCTATGAAACGCACACTGACCTCTCTCATAACGCTCACGCTGCTGCTGACAGCGCTCTCCGCCGCCGGGCAGGCGCAAAGCGACGGGTACTACAAGGACCTCTTCATGGACGGCGGCTGCTCGCTCAACTCCTATCCCGACCTGCCGGCCGCCGACTGGCTGGGGCTGACGATGGAGCAGCTTTCCACGGCGGAGCGGCTGCAGATGACCCGCCTCGACACGCTGATGCAGAACTACCTGCTGGTGGGCAACCCGCTCGACGAAAACGGTGCATTGCTGTATCCCGACGGGGCACCGCGCTTCCGTGTGGTGTATGTCAACGGCGGCAAGGCACTGGGACACAGCAAGTCGCTGACAAAAGAGGGCCGCGAGCGCTTCCAGACCTATCTGAAAAACGGCGGCAGTTATGTGGGCACCTGCGCCGGGGCCTTCGTGGTGTCGCTCGGTGCGGTGCGCGACACGGGCTACGTGCCGCGGCCGGAATATCTCTGCCTCTGGCCCGGCTGGACGGTCGGTACGGGGCTCGAGAAGTCCGCAACCGGCATGACCGTGGAACCGGGCTCGCCGCTGCTGCGCTACTACGATTTCGGCGGCGACATGCAGATCGACAGCATCCGGCACAACGGCGGCTGCTACGCCTACATGGAGGAAAATGTCCCGGAAGGGACAGAGATATTGCTGCGCTATATCGGTGATACGCTGCATATTAAGAAAAACATCCACCAGAAGGTTAGCGCGTGGGCCTGGAAGGAGTCGCCGCAGACGGGCCGCATTGTGGTTATCGGATCGCATCCTGAACGAATAGTGTCAGGCGACCGCCTGGAACTGATGGCGGCGATGATCCGCTATGCGATGGACGGCAACGGCGAGACGCGGCTGAAAGCCGTGTTGAAGCCCGGCGAGGAGTGCAAGATGGAGTGCTGGACTGCTGACAATGATCCGGCCCATACCGGCATCGGTGACCGGCAGTACCATCATTTCGCCATCGACGTGCCAGCTGGCATCCATGAGATCAAGCTGACGCTCGCCACGCCGCCCAAGTGGACCGACCGTTTCGACCTTTGGCTCTTCGCCGACGGGCAGGACTTCGCTTTCCGCGACAACGCCCGCTGGAAAAACGTGAATCACGGCACCGACAAGGTAATGACCATTCCCGTCGCGAAGCCCGGCCGCTACTATGTGTCTGTCTACTGCGCCACGACGGTCGACACCGTCGACACTTTCTACGGCGTGCAATACACCGGCCGTACAGACGTCCTCAACGGCGTTCCGTACCGGATCCGGGTGGATTGGTAATCAGTCTTTCAGCTTCTTGTACTTGAATCGCTTGGGCTCGGCGTTGCCCAGGCGCATCTTCCGGTTGGCCTCGTATTCGCTGTAGGTGCCTTCGAAGAAATATACCTGGGAGTCACCTTCGAAGGCGAGGATGTGGGTGGCGATACGGTCGAGGAACCAGCGGTCGTGGGAAACCACGACCGCGCAGCCGGCGAAGTTCTCGAGGCCTTCCTCGAGGGCGCGGATGGTGTTGACATCCACGTCGTTGGTCGGCTCGTCGAGAAGCAGTACGTTGGCGTTCTCCTTAAGCGTCAAGGCCAGGTGCAGGCGGTTTCGCTCGCCGCCGGAAAGCACGCCACAGAGCTTCTCCTGGTCAGCGCCAGCGAAGTTGAAGCGCGAAATATAGGCCCGCGCATTCACCTCCCGGTTGCCGAGCTTCACGTATTCAGAGTTCTCCGAAATGGTCTCATACACCGTCAGGTCTGGGTCAATCTGCTTGTGCTGCTGGTCCACGTAGGCGATCTTTACGGTCTCTCCTACCTCGAACGTTCCGGCATCCGGCTTTTCGTAGCCCATGATCAGGCGGAAGAGCGTGGTCTTGCCGGCACCGTTCGGCCCAATGACGCCCACGATGCCGGCGGGTGGCAGCGAGAAGGTCAGGTTCTCGAAGAGCACCTTGTCGCCGTAGGCCTTGCTGACGCCCTTGCATTCAATGACTTTGTTGCCGAGGCGCGGGCCGTTGGGGATATAGATTTCGAGGCGTTCCTCCTTCTGCTTGGTATCTTCGTTGAGCATCTTCTCATAGGCGTTGAGTCGCGCCTTTCCCTTGGCCTGGCGGGCCTTGGGAGCCATGCGCACCCATTCCAACTCGCGTTCCAGCGTCTTGCGGCGCTTGCTTTCCTGCTTCTCCTCCATGGCCAGCCGCGCGCTCTTCTGTTCCAGCCACGACGAGTAATTGCCCTTCCAGGGGATGCCTTCGCCACGGTCCAGTTCGAGGATCCAGCCCGCCACGTTGTCGAGGAAATAGCGGTCGTGCGTCACGGCGATCACCGTGCCCTTGTACTGCTGGAGATGGGCTTCGAGCCACTGGATGGATTCCGTATCGAGGTGGTTCGTGGGCTCGTCGAGGAGCAGAACGTCGGGCTCGCGGAGCAGCAGGCGGCAGAGGGCCACGCGGCGGCGTTCGCCGCCGCTGAGGGTGGCCACGGACGCATCCGGATCAGGGCACTGTAAAGCATCCATCGCGCGCTCCAGTTTTGCGTCGATATCCCATCCCCCTGCATGGTCGATAGCCTCGGTAAGTTCGCCCTGGCGGACGATGAGCTCATTCATCTTGTCATCGTCCATGGGCTCCAGAAAGGCCTGGTTCACCTCTTCGTATTCGCGCAGCAGGTCCATGACCTCCTGCACGCCCTCTTGCACCACTTCCAGCACAGTCTTGCTGTTGTCGAGCTGCGGCTCTTGTTCCAAATAGCCCACGGTATAGCCCGGCGCAAACACCACCTCGCCGTGCGTCGGCGTTTCGATGCCGGCAATGATCTTCATCAACGTCGACTTGCCCGATCCGTTCAAGCCGATGATGCCGATCTTGGCTCCATAAAAGAATGAGAGATAGATGTCCTTGAGGATAACCTTGTTGTTGTGAGGCAATATCTTGCTCACACCGTTCATCGAGAAGATGATCTTTTCGTCAGCCATAACGTCAAATCAAATTGCGTTGTTTCAGGTAGAATTTGATGAGGTCCACGACTTTTTCCATGTCGTTGCCGAGTTTCGAGGCGTCGATGCAGAGATCGTAGCTCGCAGCGTCGCCCCATTTCTTGAAGGTGTAGTAGTTGTAGTATTCCGCGCGCTTGCGGTCACCCACTTCGATGAAGCGGCGCGCCTCCTCCTCGGTTTTCCCGCCGACCCGCATCAGATTCTGTACGCGGTCTTCCAGATCCGCGCAAATGAAGATCGTCACCAGCCGCGGTTCGTCGCGCAGGATGTAGTCCGCACAGCGGCCTACGATGATACAATCTTCTTTTGCGGCGATATTCTGCATTACTTCGCTCTGAATCTTGAAGAGCTGTTCCTCCGTCATCACGGTGTTCGTGCCGGCGCGGTTGTATAAAGCGCTTCCGATCAAGGCACGGAAACCTTGGAGCGCCGTACGAAACCCCCTGGTGGAATGCTCGTCGCGCTGCTCGAAGCAGGCTTCGTCCAAGCCGCTTTCCCGGGCCACCTCGGCCAGGAGTTCCTTGTCATAGACCTTCAGGCCGAATTCTTCAGACAGGCGCCGGGCCAGGCCCAGGCCACCTGCGCCGATCTGGCGTCCGATGGAAATGATCAGATGATGTTCCATATCGCGTTAAATTGTATCGGTTACTTCAATGGGTTCGGGTATCGTCGCGGGCTCCTCCGGCTTCGCCGCGGCCGCCATTTCGCGCCGGAAATCCTTCTTGAGGCCAGCCAGCATGATCTCCGAGACCACCACCGCCGCGAGGTCGGAAGCCGGCATGCTGAACCAAACGCCATCCGCACCGAACCAGAGCGGCAGGATGGCCAGGAAGGGCAGCAGGAAGATCAACTGGCGGGAGAGCGACAGGAAGATGGCCTTGTTGGCCATGCCGATGCTCTGGAAAAAGTTCGAGATCACCATCTGGCGGCCGACGATGCAGAACACCAGCACCGTGATGCGGAAGCCATGTGCCGCCAGGCCGATCAGTTCCTCGTCACGCGTGAAAAGCGAAACCGCGGCCCGCGGGATGAGCATGCCCACCAGGAAGCAGGTAAAGGTCACCGCGAGGGCACACTTGATGGTCAGCCGCAGCACCTCCAGTGCGCGGTCATACTGCTTCGCGCCGTAGTTGTAACCCGCAATCGGTTGCATACCCTGCGTGAAGCCCATGACGATCATCAGGAACAGGAACACAAGCCGGTTCACGATGCCGTACGCGCCGATGGCCAGGTCGCCGCCATATTTCTTGAACTGGTTGTTGATGAAAATCACCACGAAACACGAGGCTACATTCATCAGGAACGGCGCCAGGCCGATGGCCAGCGATCGCCGCGCGATGCCCCAGTCCAGGCCGAAATTCTCGCGGGAAAGATGCAGGAACTCGCGCTTGTCGCAGATGATGCGCATGATCCACACCAGCGAGGTGGCCTGCGAGATGACCGTCGCGATGGCGGCACCCTGGATGCCCATCTTGAACACGAAGATGAAAAACGGGTCGAGGATGGTGTTCAGGGATACCGTCAGGATGGTGGCGTACATGGCCTTCTGCGGGTGGCCCGACACGCGCACGATGGAGTTCAGGCCGAAGTACAGGTGCGTGATGATATTGCCGATCAGGATGGGAATCATGTAGCTGCGGGCATACGGCAGCGTGGCGTCGCTCGCACCGAAGAAGCGCAGGATGGGATTCAGGAAGGCCAGCGCGATACCCGAGAAGAGCACGCCGACCAACACGTTCAGGATGAACACGTTGCTCAGCACCTTCTTGGCCACTGGGTAGTTCTTCTGCCCCAGCAGCACCGAGATCAGGGTGGCGCCGCCCACGCCCACCAGCGTGCCGAAAGCGGCCGACAGATTCATCAGCGGGAACGTCAGCGCCAGGCCGGAAATGGCCATCGGCCCGCATCCCTGCCCGATAAAGATGCTGTCCACCATATTGTAGAGCGAGGAGGCGGTCATCGCAATGATCGCAGGCATCGCGTATTTCTTCAGCAGTTTGCCCACCGGCGCCGTGCCCAGTTCAAGAGGAATGTTTTCTGCCATATTGGGCAAAGATACGAAAAACTCTTCACTTTTTTGCGCTGCAATGTACACACCAGTCGTTCAATGCCTTACGCAAAGTCCTCCCCTTCGCAGCGACGGGGAGGACTTTTCACAAACGACTGACATTCAACTGCGTACATCGCAGCGAAAGAAAAGACGTCAAGGCTGCTGCGGCCATAATTTCTGGTAGAAGGAAGCTTTCTTTTCGAGCGCGAGCGGATACGCACGGGAGGTGGAGGGCATCCGCCAGAAGGTCAGCGAGCGGCCACCCAGCGATAGCGCGACCTGTCCACCCACCGGCGGCTCGGTGCAGTTGAAGGTTTCGACGATAACATCGGTCGCCTTCTGGCCGGTGGTCACCAGTGTCCGGCATGCGGGGATGCGTGCCAGCAGTTCTGGCAGATCCGTCGGCGCGACAACTTCGAGGAACTTGTCGGAGGCGTTGTCTTTCAGCCGCTTGATCTCACAAGCCGTGTCGTAGAGAGCGATTCCCTCCTGCCTGCAGAACGCTTCCACAAGGCCCTGGTCGAACCGCTTCTGGCCAGGCAAGGCGAAATGGTCTTTGTCACCGAAAAACAACAGACCCATCACCCGCCAGAAATCGTTGTTCCAGTTCGGGTAATAAAACGGCATAGACCATCGCTTCGGTTGCGGCGGAAAACTCCCGAGGAAAAGAATGGACGCATTCTCCGGAAGGAAAGGTTCAAAAGGATGTCGTTCCGTCTCCATGTTGTAAAGTTACACATTCTTCGGCAATTCCCCAACTTTCCGCTGCAATGTACACATCAGTCGTTCAGCGCCTTAGGGGAAGTCCTCCCCTTCGCAGCAACGGGGAGAATATTCTATAAACACCTGTTAATCAGAAGTGTCCGTTGCAGCGGCTATGTGAGAGCTTTTTATTATCTTTGTCGCCATGACGAAGATTCTGTTCATCTGTTTGGGAAACATCTGCAGGAGCCCGATGGCCGAGGCCATGATGCGGCATCTGGCCGCTGAAGCTGGTCGTTCCGATGAATTTGAGATTGCCTCGGCTGCCGTCAGCGAGGAGGAATGGGGCAATCCGATCTATCCGCAGGCGGCGGCTATCTTGCGCCGTCACGGCATCGTTTACGACGATCAAAGGATTGCCCGCCAAATGAAAGCATCTGACTACGACAAATATGATCTGATCATTGCCATGGATGAAGCCAACATCCGTGGCATCCAGCGCATCGCCGGCGGCGATCCGGATGAAAAGGTTCACTTGCTGCTCGACTATGCCGGCGAACACCGCAACGTGGCCGACCCCTGGTACACACGCGATTTCAAAACCGCCTACGACGACATCCTCAAAGGCTGCCGCGCCCTGCTCTCCGCCCTGTCCCCATCAAAGTCGAAGTAGTTTGGCGACTTCCTGGTCAGTCGCGCCTTTGTTCCGTATCAAACTCCATCTAAGTCGATACCGGTCCTGGCGTGGAAGATTGAGCACCTTTTCCATCGTTTCTATCTTCTTGCCATGACATAGTTCCAGGATCATTTTCTTGTAGATCCGATAATCCTTGGCAAAAGTGTCTTCCTTCAAGTCATACTCGCTGCCGGTGTTGGCGTTCAGAGCCATCACCATCTTGTCGTATGACCCGTAATAGTTGATGGCCGCATCATAGTCGATGCAATTGTATTTCCGGATCGTGTAGTCCGTGAACTGGTGGAGTTCGCGGGATGAAAGGCCGTCAGTAACCTTCTCGATTTCAGTATAATCCAGCCATCTCCTATCTTGTCTGCAGGCCTTTACGGTATACAGCGCCTTCCGGAGCGCCCAGCGCGCCTTGTCAATGCGCAGCTTTTCTGAGAAGGGATATTTCTCCACGGCATAGGCCAGGAAGTTCCATCGGTCTTCCTCTACCTTGAGCGCCAGATGGCCTTCCACGGGATTGTTGTAAACATAGGCGATGGCCGAGCGGATCTTTTTGTGCAGAATCTTGGGCGCGCAGCCATAAGGCGTGTTGAACAATGGGCCTGTCAGCCCGTAATGCCGGTTGTAGAGTTTGGTGAAAATACTGGTGTAGTCTCTGACAAATGCCCTGAATCGGTCGGGATCACGGACATAGACAATGAGGTGGATATGGTCGGGCATCATGCAGATACCCAGAATTGTTATCCCGTACCTGCGGGCAACGACCGTAATGACTGAAAAAAGAATCAGATAGTCCTTGACGGAGTAGAAGATCAAATATCCGTTCCGGGTATTCTGATAGATGTGATGCACGGCATCTGCTCTGACAATCGGTTTTTTTCTTCCCCTCATATCGTTCGCTGCTAAAATGATTTGCCAGGCGCTGCTTCGTGCAGCTACTGTAACTCAAAGATCGGGAACATTTTCGGATTATGCAAATCGTTTTTCACCAACAGTTCCCCCGCCTTATTGCGCTGCAATGTATGCATCAGTCGTTCAGCGTCTTACGAATAGTCCTTCCCTTCTCGACGAAGGGGAGGACTTTCTGCAAACGCCTGTCAGTCAGTTGCGTCCGTTGCAGCGCAATAAGGGCGGCACAAGGCAGGATGGCCGAATGCGAGCGAACGGAGGCGTTATCGGCGAGGTTCGAACGAGAAGCGGTCCTGGACGGAACCGGTCATGAGATTGTGGACGGTTATTTCCAGCTGGCCGTTGCGGACGGCGCCTTCGATGACGGTAGGGAACTTGCCGGAATCTTCGCGGCGTTTATCGCCCGAACCGAAGAAGCCCATCTCCGGACCACCGCCGACGATTTGTCCCCAAGGCCGGTCGGGCGTGGGGGCATCATAACGGTAACGGTGCTGGTGGGCCGTGATGATCAGCTGACAGCCGGCCTCTTCCAGCAGCGGCGTCCACATGCGGGCGCAGGTGCGCTGCCAGAAGGCATATTCCGTCATGTACTGCGGATCGCTGTCGGCCGGTGCCACATCGCCCGGATTGTGCCGGGGATCGCTGTCGAAGAGCGGGATATGACAGCACGCCACGAGGAAAGGTGCCGTGCGGATCTCTTCGCGTGCGAGCGCGTCGCGCAGCCATTCCGTCTGCGCTTCGCGATAGGGTCCGCTGGTGAACAGGCCGGCGAATTTCGGGTTGGTGTCCAACTTGTCCTCGGCGGTATCCAGGCCAATCAATGCTATGTCGCCCAGGCGAATGGCGTAATTCCGGCCGAGATCCCAGTCGCGCGGCTGGCGCTCTTCGGGCTGTCGGAACATCCAGACACGCTCCAGGTGCCGGTTGGCCATACCGCGGTTGTCGTGGTTGCCGGGGCAGAGAAGATATGGTATCTCGGCGGCATAGTCTTTCCGCTCAATGGCTGGATTCAGAAAGATACGGACTTGGTCCTCGACGGTCTCCTCCACATTGCTGGCATCGCCGTTCCAGATGACGCAGGCCGGTGCCAGTTCGGCAATCTTTTCGATGGCCCGTCCGAAAGGCTCCATGCGGACATGCGTGTCGTTGATGACGCAGAAATGCGCATCCGATCCTTCGCCGGCCGTCGTAAAGTTATAAGTTCGTGGATCTTCTTCGTTTCCAAGTATTTTCATTTTATAACCGCCCTCGTAGCTGATGCGGTCAGCACCAATCCTGTAGTAGTATTTCGTGGAAGGCTTGAGGCCGGTCAGCCGGACACGGATGACCCGGTCGTCAATGTCGGTGACCCGATAGCCGCCACAAAGAACCTTTCGGGCATCCGACAGGTCAGATTGCTCACCCACAAGTACATAGCCATTAGCCAGCGCACTGACGGCAAAGGCGACACCCATTGATGTGGGCGCAAAGTTCTGGAGCATCGGCGCCGAAACGATGAGCCGGCCGTCAACAGGTTCATCGATCCGGCCTTCGTCTGGAACGGCTTCCGCCTCCGGATCTTCGTCCATAGAAGGCAGGGAGGACGCTTTTAAAAGATCACCGCTTCCGGCAACTGCTGCCAGCAGCGCCGAAGTCTTGATAAAGTCTCTGCGTTTCATATTGCCAAGTTACGATTTTATCTCCATTCCAGCAAGTTTTTCCCTTCTTTCCGCTGCAATGTACGCAATTGACTGACAGACGTTTGCAAGAATACATCCCCTTCTTCACAAAGGGGATGTATTCTCGTAAGGCGCTGAACGACTGATGTGTACATTGCAGCGGAAAAACGGGCAGGCGACACAGGACATCGTTATTTTTCGTAACTTGCAACCATTATGACCGGCCTACCCCTTATCATCGCATTCATCGTGGCTATTGTTGCCATGATTCTGCTTATCTCGAAGTACAAGGTGCATCCGTTCTTGTCCATCCTGGCCGTTTCGCTGGTTTTGGCGCTGCTGGCAGGGATTCCGCTGCGGCAGATACCCAGCGTCATCGGGAGCGGCTTCGCGGGAACTTTCACGAGCATCGGCATCGTCATCATCCTGGGTGCCCTGATCGGCGCCATACTGGAAAAAACCGGCGCCGCCTTCAAATTGGCCGATCTGGTCATCCGGCTCGTTGGGCGGAAACATCCGGAGCTGGCCATCGAGCTGATGGGCTGGGTGGTGTCGATCCCCGTGTTCTGCGACAGTGGTTTCGTGATTTTGAATCCTATCCGGAAGGCACTGGTGCGACAGACCGGCGTGTCGAGCGTAGCGATGACGCTGTGCTTGTCGTGCGGCCTGTACATCGCCCACGTGTTCATCCCACCGACACCTGGTCCGCTCGCTGCGGCCCAGGCGCTCGGCATGGAGAACAACCTGCTGCTGGTTATCGGGATGGGCGTCCTCTGCTCCATTTTCCCGCTGATTGCTGGCTACCTTTTCGCGCGACACATCGGCCAGAAAATCAAGAGCGCCGACGAGATAGCCGCTACCGAAGAGACCGTCAAGACCTACGAAGAACTCAAAGCCGAATATGGCAAACTCCCCAGTGCGCTGGATGCCTTGGCGCCGATTCTCGTGCCCATCCTGCTGATGGGCGTCGCCTCCTTCGTGTCGATGTCGCACGCTGACAGTCAGTTGGCCAACATCTTGATCTTTCTGGGAACGCCCATCATGGCGCTTTCCGTCGGTGTCGTGCTGGCCATCATCCAACTGTTCCGCGCCGGCAAAGGCGAGGCTTTCTACACGCTGACCAACGACACGCTGAAAACCGTAGGCCCCATCCTCTTCGTGACGGCGGCGGGCGGTGTGCTGGGAAAGGTCATCGCCTCGTCGGATATGGTGAACTTCATCACGGCGCACGCAGATACCTTCAAGGCCGTGGGAATCTTCTTCCCGTTCCTGCTGGCCGCCGTGCTCAAAAGCGCGCAGGGCTCCTCTACCGTGGCCATCACGACCACGGCGGGCATCGTGGCACCGCTGCTGGCCGCCCTGGGCTTTGCTACGCCGGTCGACGCAGCGCTGGTGGTAGTCGCCATCGGCGCCGGCGCCATGACAGTCTCCCACGCCAACGACTCCTATTTCTGGGTGGTCACGAGCTTCGGCGAACTGACCCCGCAGGACGGCTACCGCACCCAGACGCTGATGACGCTGGTCATCGGTCTGGCGGCCATGCTGGAAGTGTTCATCCTCAGTTTGATATTCTAATCGCACCTCCCGATGGCATCTGGTTCAAAATCAAAGGCCAAAAGCAAAACCGACCGGAAAACCAACGGCACACTGATCGTCCTCGCGCTGGTGGTGGTCGGCGTCCTCAGTTATTTTGCCGTCCCAGTAGTCCAGGCGTTCTTTGAACGGGTACTTGTGGGGTGGAAAGGGCTGGTGTACTTGCTGGGCGGCGCGTTCGTGCTCGAAATCTGGTTCCTGATTCTCGGCTACCGGGGGAAGGAACTGCTGTACGCGCTGGGGATCCTGATTTTCACGATTCTCTGTATCTGGCTGGCCCTCAACTTCGACCTGGTGTGGGACTCGATGGTCAACACGCTCGGCCTGTGGCCTACTATCTTGATCGTCCTGTTTGGCGCCCTCGGACTCTGGTTTGTGGTCAAGGTCCTGCTTTGATACCGCCCTTATTTGCGCTGCAACGGACGTAGCTGACTGACAGGCGTTTACAGAAAGTCCTCCCTTTCACCGCGAAGGGGAGGACTTTTCATAAAACGCTGAACAACAAGTGTGTCCGTTGCAGCGGAAAAAGGAGTAAAAAATTACAATGAGGCGATGAGGTGGAGGAGGGTGTTGAGGAGATGGAGGAGCCAGCGGAGGGTTTCGGCAGTCCAGGTGGCGACGGGGGCGAGGACCGGCAGGATGCTGGAGAGGGCGGCGGAGGCGACGGCGGCTGCGATAGTGTACATCGCGGCAGTGGTCAGGGGGATGGCAAAAAGCGTTGTCAGGAGAAAATAGCGCGGAAAGGTGCCGAAGTAGAGCCAGGCGAGAACGCCACAGGTGGCCTGGCAACAGAGGCTGACGCTGAGGAGTTCCCAGACCCGCCGCAATAGCCGCGATCGGGTCTGCAGGAGGCCGGAGAACCAGGGATGCAACAGCAGGATGGACAGGACAGCTATGTACGAGAGTTGGAAGCCTATATCGCGCGGCGACTCCGGCCGCAGGATCATCAGCAGCAGGGCGCTGCCGGCCAGGGCCGAGAGCCCGTCGCGGTCGCCTGACAGCAGACCGGATATCTCATAGAATGTGATCATCAGCACGGCGCGGGAAATCGAGGCACTCAGGCCTGTCACCAGCGCATACGTCCACAGCAAACCCAGCACGACAAAGCTCCGCAGCAGCCGCGCGGCACGGAAACCGCCCAGCGACCGCAGCAGAAACGACAGCAACGCATACACCAGCCCTACATGCAACCCGCTGAGGGCCAGCAAGTGCATGGCCCCGCTGTCGCGATACGCGAATCGCAGGTCGCGGGTTAAGCCGCTGCGATCTCCGATGGACAGCGCCCGGAGCACCGCCAACTCATCCCCTTCCGGCAACAGCCGCCCGAGCCAGGCCGAAAATGAATCCTTGACCCCGGCAGCCCAGGCGGAAAGCGCCGGCGGCGCGGTGCAGGCGGGCATCCGCCCCACCTGCACCGCCGCCGCCCCCAGCATGGCCAATGCCAGCAACGACCATACCGGCCACCCCGACACCACGGGACGCCAGCACGCGGCGCCAGCAAACACCAGCGACAGAACCAGATACAGAACCGGTGACAGAAGAAGCGCATCCCCCAGCACATTGCCGGCCAGAACGGCCAGCGCACACAGCACGATTTCCCGACCTTGCCACATCCTTTCAAATTTTCAGCAAGGTACGATAATTTTTTTTAACTTTGTCTGATTGACAAACCAAAAACGAAAAATAATATGATCATCCTTGTCCTGAACTGCGGAAGCTCCTCGCTGAAGTATCAGCTGCTCGACATGCAGAGCGCTACCGATTACACCCTGATGAAGAAGGGCCTTGTCGAACGGATCGGCGAAGCCGAAGTACCCGACCACGCCGCCGGCATCAAGCTGGTGCTCGACGCCCTTATCAACCCCGAGGAGGGCGTCATCGACTCGCTCGACCGCATCGACGCCGTCGGCCACCGCGTGGCGCACGGCGGCGAATTCTTCGATCGCAGCGTGGTCGTGACCCCCGACGTGATGGACAAGATCAGCCGCTGCTGCGAACTCGCGCCGCTGCACAATCCCGCCAACCTGATGGGCATCCAGGCCGTCGATAAGCTGATGCCCGGCAAGCCGCAGGTCGCCGTGTTCGACACCTCGTTCCACCAGACCATGCCCGACTACGCCTACATGTACGCCATCCCCTACCGCTTCTACGAGAAGTACCGGATGCGCCGCTACGGCTTCCACGGCACCAGCCACAAGTTCGTAGCCGAGAAAGCCTGCAAGTTCGTGGGCCTGGACATCAAGAAGAGCCGCATCATCACCTGCCACCTGGGCAACGGAAGCTCCATCACCGCCATCCGCAACGGCGAGAGCGTCGACACGTCCATGGGCTTCACGCCGGTGGAAGGCGTAGTGATGGGCACGCGCTGCGGCAACCTTGACGTGGGTGCCGTGACCTACATCCAGGAGAAGGAGAACCTCGACTTCGCGCAGGTCAACGCGCTGCTCAACAAGAAGAGCGGCCTCCTCGGCATCTCGGGCGTTTCGGCGGACAACCGCGACATCGAAGCGGCGGCCAAGACCGGCAACGAGCGCGCCATCCTGGCTCGCAAAATGCTGGCCTACAGCATCAAGAAATATGTCGGCGCGTATGCCGCGGTGCTCGGCGGCGTCGACCTGATCGTCTTTACGGGCGGCATCGGCGAGAACGCCTGGCCCGTCCGCGAGCAGGTATGCGAAGGCCTCGAGTTCCTTGGCGTGGACTTCGACCCGCAGGTCAACCAGGTACGCGGCAAAGATGTGCTCATCAGCCGCCCGGGCTCGAAAGTCAAGGTCGTGGCCGTCACGACCAACGAAGAACTGGTCATCGCGACCGACACCATGAACCTCGTCAAATAACAAAAAACAGATACAACCATGATAACCAATTTCAACGAACTCTTCGAAACCCTCCGTGCCCGCAGCAAGAAACGCATGATCGCCGCCTGGGGCGTGGACGACCACACCATCACCGCCGCCTCGATGGCCATCGAGAAAGGCATCGTAGAAGTCACCCTCGTGGGCGACAAGGACATGATCCTGGAAGTCTGCAAGAAAGAGAACATCGATCCCTCCATCTTCACCATCATCGACAACAAGAAGGAACTGGACGCCATCGCCCAGGCCGTTGGCATGGTGAAGGACGGCCAAGGCGACATCCTGATGAAAGGCCTCTGCAGCACCGACAAATACATGCGCGCCATCCTCAACAAGGAGCGCGGGCTTCTTCCGCCGAAGGCCGTGCTGAGCCACGTGGCCGTGATCGAGAACCCGAATTACCACAAGCTCCTGATCCTGGGCGACATGGCCGTCATCCCGGCCCCGGACTTCAAGCAGAAACAAGCCATCTGCAAGTACCTGGTGAACACCGCCAAGGCAATGGGCATCGAGAAGCCGAAGGTGGCCGCCATCGCCGCCACAGAGCAGATGCTCGACGGCATGCCCGCCTGTGTGGAGGCCGCCCTTCTGGCCAAGATGTCCGACCGCGGACAGATCGCCGGCTGCGTGGTCGACGGCCCGCTGGCCCTCGACGTAGCCATCGACCCGGAATCCGTGGCCATCAAGAAAGTCAAGAGCGAAGTGGCCGGCGACGCCGACTGCCTCCTCTTCCCGAACATCGAGAGCGCCAACGTGTTCTACAAGGTCAACTCGAAGCTCTGCACGGGCGTGCGCCAGGCTGCCATCATGGCCGGCGGACAGGCCCCCTGCGTCCTCTCGAGCCGCGCCGACAGCATCGACACGAAGTTGAACTCCATCGCCCTGGCTGCCCTTACCGCCAAATAGCCCGCCAGCCCTATGAAGATCCTTGCCATTAACCCGGGCTCCACGTCCACCAAGATCGCGGTGTTCGAAGACTACGAGCAGGTGTTCACCAAGACGCTGCGCCACTCCGCCGAGGAAATCGGCCGGTATCCCAACATCGTGTCGCAGTTTGAGTTCCGCAAGAAGATGATTGTGGAGGCCCTGCGGGAGAACGACATCGCGCTCAAGGAAATCACGGCCATCGTAGGCCGTGGCGGCCTGCTGCGCCCCATCCCCTCCGGCGTGTATGAGGTCAACGACCGCATGCTCGCAGACCTGCGCAGCGGCGAGTACGGCGAACACGCCAGCAACCTGGGCGGCATCCTGGCCCACGCCATCGCGCAGGAGATCGGCTGCCGCGCCTTCATCACCGACCCTGTGGTGGTCGACGAACTCTGCGACCTGGCCCGCGTGGCCGGGCACCCGCTTTTTAAGCGCATCTCCATCTTCCACGCCCTCAACCAGAAAGCCATCGCCAAAATGTACGCGGCGCAGCAGGGCGTGAAATATGAGGACCTAAACCTCATCGTCGTGCATCTGGGCGGCGGCACCTCCGTGAGCGCACATTGCAAGGGCCGTGTGATCGACACCAACAACGCCCTCAACGGCGACGGGCCGTTCAGCCCCGAGCGCTCCGGCGCCCTCCCGGCCCAGCAACTGGCCGACATCTGCTTCAGCGGAAAATATACCCCGCTGGACGTCAAGAAGATGATCAACGGAAAGGGTGGCACGGTGGCCCATCTGGGAACGAACGATTTCATGGAAATCGAACGCAAGATGGTGGACGACCCGCACTTCAAGCTCATCGCCGACGCGTACCTCTACAACATCGCCAAGGAGATCGGTGCCATGGCCGCTGTCCTGAAAGGCACGGTGAACGCCATCCTGGTGACCGGCGGCATCGCGTACGGCAAGGGCATGATGGCCGACCTGGCCAGCTATGTGGACTGGATCGCCCCCGTTAAGATCTATCCCGGTGAAGACGAGATGGGCGCGCTGGCTCACAACGGCCTGAGCGTAATGCAGGGCCGAGAAGTTGCCAAAGTATATTGATTATGAAATATTTACTTACCCTTTTTGCGGCAGCCCTCCTGCTGGCGGGATGCGGCTCCTCCGGAAATGTTTCTTCCGGAAACAGTCCCCGTTCCAAGCACGACGGCTACACGGACAACAACACCAGCGCCATCTCCCACGTCGAGGTGACAGAAACGGATTCCATGGTCTACAACACCTTCGAGGAATACCTGGAAGGCCGCGTGCCAGGCGTCCAGATCGGCCCTGACGGCGGTATCGTCATCCGCGGCAACGGCACCTTCAACGGGTCGTCCGCCCCGCTGATCCTGTTGGACGGCGTGGAGGTCCTCGATACGGGCGCCATCAACCCGTCCGACATCTACTCGGTCGACGTCCTGAAAGACGCCGGCAGCACCGCCATCTACGGCATGCGCGGCGCCAACGGCGTGATCCTGGTCACCACCAAGGGCGCCCAGGCAGTCAAGGAAGCCGAACGGCGGGAGAAGGCAGAAAAGAGAAAGAAGAAATAGCGTCTGGCACGCCTGCTGCGAAAGCCGGCTACAATGCCTGCGACTGGGAGATCCAGCGACCATCTGAGGTACGACCTTCGATGTGGATCCAGTATGGCCCGTCGCCCAGATCATCGGTGTAGAACGTGATACTGGTCGGGAAGCGACCCCACAGATTGAGCGACGGATTCCAGTAGATGGTGTTCCGCTGGTCGAAGGCGCCGATGTGTGGCTGGTCGTAGCGCGGATGCTTGAAATCGCGCGGCGTCTGCCAGCCCAGCGGCACGTAAATAGCCGTATTCCCCTGCTCCTCCAGCGTCTGGCGGCCCGCACCGCTGAGTTCCACCAGCACCACGCCATCGGCATGCAACAGGAAACTGTCGGTATCGCGCAGGGTGATGCTCAGTTTCTCGACTTCGCTGATGCGGATGGTCTCCCCCACCTCCCAGTCCATCCGAAAGCCGTTGACACACAAGGCAATTTCACCGAAAGACTCGTGAGACCGGGTATCCCGGATAGAGGTTCCTCCCTCTCCTGTAGATTTCTCGAACGAAGGCTTCATCATCAGGACATAGTCCACGATGTTCATGTGGTCGTAGGGGCCGAGCTGCTCGCGGGTCTTGGCGCCCGTGCGGGGCACATTGCCGAACGGCGACTTGATGCGCACGTAGTCTGCCTGCACGGTGAGGGTCTGGATGGTATCGCGCAGGAAAGTCCCTTCGGGGAATGAAACGGGCTCTTCTTCAATAGTTTGGCGCGTTGAAGCGGAGACAGGCTCCGGCCGCCAGGGACCAGCCGGGGGCGCCACGGGATCGGGGTCGATAGACGGACTGTATTTCTGCATGCCCCCGTCGCGGGTGGCGGTCAGGATGAACACCGTGCTGTCTCGGAAATCGAGGGAATCAATCATGAAACGGCTGCCCTCCTGCACTTCGGCGATCTGGGAATAATTGAGGGACGGGGCCACCACAGACAGCATATAGCGGCGGGGCTTGCGGCTGGAAAGGCCGCGCACGGTACCCGTCAAGTACTGCATCGATTCGCGGGGAAGCGTCAGTTCCCGCTGGGAGAGATCCACCCCGGCATCGAACCAACGTAAGCCGTCGGCCTGCTGATACGACCGGAACGGACGCCGCACCACCGACACCGACACATCAGCCGAATCGATGCCCTCCGGCAGGCGCAGCCGGACGCGGCGCCGCATTCGCGGCGCCCACGACTCCCCTTCACTCTGCACCGTCAGCAAGACCTGCCCTTCTGCCGGCGCTTCCGGCATCCGCGCGATGCCAGCCATCAGTCCGGAAGGATCCCCGTCGGCCCCGAGGATGCCCACGGGGATGCGGAACAGCTGGTCTTCCGGCCAGTTCAACTGCCAGCGCGTGTAGGCGCGCAGCAGATAGATGCCGCTGGCCAGCGTATCGGGAATGTCGAGATGCCCGGCGAATCCGTCGCGACCCTGCTTGACCTTGACGCGCACGATTGCCTCCCCTCTCTCGGTCTCGAGCAGCTCCACATACAGGAACCGGCTCGGCTCGGCTACCTTCGCAGCTGGCTCCACATACCCCCGCAACCACATCGTCTCCCCCGCCGCATAATACGTCCGGTCGATGTGCACGAACACCTTCTCCGGCGCCGTATTCAACTGTGCCGCCGCCGGCAGCGCCGCCAGCAGGAAACCTAGTAAAAGGAAGAAGTTTTTACGCATAAGTACAAAGTTAATAAAAAACCAAAAACTTTCCGCTGCAATGTACGCAACTGTCGTTCAACGACATACGCAAAGTCCTCCCCCTTTCCACAGAGGGGAGGACTTTTCATAACTACCTGAAAGTCTGATGCGTACATTGCAGCGGCTGAGGAGGGGAAAAGCGAAAAAAAAGCGGACAACCCGAAGGCTGTCCGCTCCTGTTTGAAGTTTTCCGTAGTTTAAGTCTACAGGAAGATTACAGTGCGTGGTTGTAGTCTTTCTCGTTCTGCGGGATGACGTAGGTCCACTTGTTGCCATCGGCCGGGTTGATGGTGATGGCGAACGCGGTGTGGAAGCTGCCGCCCTCGGCGATGCTCTTGCGGACGATGGGCTCGTTCCAGCGCTTGTAGTCGTAGTAGTCGAAGCCTTCGCCCCAGAGGTCGATACGGCGGTACAGCTTGACCTCTTTCAGGAGGTCGGCACCCGTCTTCGTGCAAGTGTAGGAAGGATCGAGGTTCTTGTTCAGCTCGTTCATTAGGCTCTGGACCTTGGAGTCCTGGCCACCCAGGTGGCAGAGGGCCTCAGCCTCAGCAAGATACATCTCAGCGGAACGGTAGATGTTGAACGGACCGCCGCCCGGCATGAAGGTCGCCTGGAACTTGAACTGCATGTAACCGTACACAAGGCTCGTGGAATACAGCTTGTCTCCATATTCAGCGAAAGCGCGCTTGTAGAGGGTCTTGGTGCTGCGGCCGGCCGAGTTGCACTCTTTCCACTCAGCTTCCGTCGGGCCGAGCCACATTTTACGACGCACGTCGGTCTCGGGGATCTGGTCGTAGAGCTCCTTGCTGATGGCCAGCGGATAGGTACGCTGCATCGAAGAGGAAGCGTTCGAGCCCTGATATGCGAAGAACGAATAGTAGTAGATGGTCTGGTCGGCTGCCTCATAGACACCCCAGATCCATTCCTTGTCCTCGTTGGAGAAACCACCGTTCATGTAGGAATCCGTGCTCATCAGCGGGTGACCCTGGCGGGCCAGCGGGGCCATGCGGGTCACGGTGCTCCAGTCCTCACGGTTGAGGGCGGCGCGGGCATAGACGGCGTAGGCCACGGTGATGTCGGGTTTCCAGTACTCATCGCCACGGCTCAGGCCGGACTGCTGGTAGAGGCTGATGGCCTCGTCGAGGTCGGCGTAGATCTGAGCGTAGGTCTCGGCAGCCGTCGAAAGCGGCATGTCACCGGTGCTGGTATCGGTACGGAGCACCAGGCCCGGCGTGCTGCCGTTGTTGGTGTCCTGCCAACGGTAGATGTACATCTCAGCCATCATCGTGAAGGCGTGGGCGCGGAACGTCAGGGCCTGGGCCTTGATGAACTGCTTTTCAGCGTCCGGACCTTCGGCATTGTCGATGTTCTCGATGATCTGGTTGGCGTTGCCGATGATCTTGTAGTAGTAGTACCACGGATAAGTGGCGTAGCGTGCGGTGGGGTTCTCATTGTACTGGTGGTTCCAGACAGTGGCCCAACCGGTCTGGTTGCAGCGCTGCAGGTCGTTGCCGAAGTTACCCCACCAGGTCTTGATGGAACCTTCGCCATTGAGGCCCTGTACGCTAAGATACTGCGTTGTCATCATCTTGCACATACCGTTGACAGCCAGCACGGCGTTCTCGGTCGTAGCGAAGATGGTAGCAGGCGAAGTAGAACTCTCAGGAGCGGTCTCCATGTAGTCCTTGGCGCAGCCGACACTCAGGATGGCCAGCGCGAACAGGATGAGAGAGGCTTTGAATATCTGTTTCATATCTGTTTCGTCCTTAAATTAGAATTTGAAGTTAAGACCTGCGGTGAAGACGCGCGCAGTGGTATAGGTGTTGGAGTCGACGGTACCGCCGAAGCTCTGCTGCGGGTTCATACCCTGACGGTGCGTGAGGGTGAAGGCGTTCTCGCAGGCGACGGTAATGCTGATGCCATCCATTTCGATGCGGTTGACCCAACGTTTCGGGAGCGAGTAGGAAAGGTTGACGTTCTTCAGCACGAGGTAGTTACCGGAGATCAGCCAGCGGTCGGAACCGGAGTTGTTATACGAAGAGAACGTATTGTTGACCTGCGGGTTGATGCTGGTGCTGATACGGTCGGCCGAAGTCTCGGTCATACCGGCCGGGATGCCGTTCCAGGAGTTGGCCCACACATCGTGGTGCATGCTGCCCGGGGTGGCGCCCACGCTCATCAGGCCGCCATAGATGCTGTCGTAAGCCTTGGAACCGAGCGAGTAGGTGAAGAGGGTACCCAGCGAGAGGCCCTTCCAGCTGAAGTTGAAGCCGAAGCTGCCGTAGACGGTCGGGGTGGCGGTGCCACACCAATCTTTCTTGCCATAGGAGCCCGGGTTATAGACGTACGGCTTGCCACCGATGAGGACATAGTCATTGGCACCCATCAGGGTCGTGGCCTCTTCTTCCGTCGGAGCGGTACCGTAGATCACGTTGCCGCTGGCGGTGTTGTCATCGGTGATGTAGAACTTCTCATCGTCCCAGGTGTAGAGGGAACGGCCGGTCATCTGGTCGACACCAGCCCAGTGGTAGAGCCAGTAAGCATAGCGGTCGCCACCTTCGACGAAACGCTTCGTACCGCTGAGGATACCGTCTTTGTTCTGGTCAGGGAGCTTGACGATCTTGTTCTTGAGGAACGTAGCGTTGGCGAAGATATTGAAGCGGAGATCCTTCGTGCGGACCACGTCGATGTCGGTCTCAATCTCGATACCACGGTTGGACATCGTACCGATGTTCTGGGTGACCGACGGGTTCGTGCCGCCCGTGGAGGTTGCACCGGCGGAGATCGGGAGGATCACGTCGAAGAGCAGGTCTTTGTTGCGCTTGTCGAAGTACTCGATGTTGAAGTTCCACCGGTTGAACAGGCGGGACTCGATACCGACACCCCAGCTCTGGGCCGTCTCCCACATCAGGTCGTTGTTCGGCAGCTGGCTCAGCCAGTAAGCACCCTTATTGGCGTTCTGGCCGGAGGTGTAGAGGGCCTGGTAGCCATAGAGACCGGAACCGGCGTCGTTACCTACCTCACCGAAGTCGGCGCGGAGCTTGAGGGCGTTGACCCAGCCTACATTCTGCATGAAGTCCTCCTTGGAGATGTTCCAGTTGGCACCCACGCTCCAGAAGTTACCCCAGCGGGCATCCTTGTGGAAACGGGAAGAACCGTCACGACGGAACGAAGCCTCCACGTTGTACTTGTCGGCGTAGCTGTAACGCGCACGGGTCAGGTAAGATTCGGTGCGGTAGTAGTTGCCGTAGTTATACAGGCTCGTGATTTCCGTGAAGTTGCGGAGGTTGTTGATGCCCGGGAACACCTCGGAAGTCTTGTAACCATAGAGGTAATCGTAGGTGTTCGAGTAGTTCTCGTGGCCCACGAGCACGTTCACGAAGTGCTGGCCGAACTGGTGGCTCCAGCGCAGCTGCTGCTGGAAGGTGTACGTCTTGTACTGGTATTCGTTGCGGCTGCCACGGCCACTGTTGCCCTTACCGTCACCGATGACGGCGCTGTCGTAGCTCTGGTTCACGCTGCTGCGGAGGTTCAGGTTGCCCGTCACGGTGAAGGTGAAGTCTTTCAGGAAGTAGACCTCAGCGTAAGCGATGGCGTTGATGGTGTTACGGGTGGAGACGTCCTTGTTGAGCTCGTTCTCCCAGATGACGTGGCGGTCGGCGTACTGGTTACGGGTGACAACCACCTGGCCGTTGGCGTCGATGTAGGAACCACCGTCATACTGCTTGTTGCCCTGGTCGTCGAGGATGTACTGGCCGGTGTTCACGTCGTGGAGGTGGACCGGGTAGATCGGGGCGATGTTACGGCAGTACATGAACGGGTTCACGTAAGCGCTGGAACCGGCGTCCATGTTGTTGAATTTCTGGTGCGTGGCGTTCACGTTGAGACCCACCTTCAAGTAGCTGGTCGGCTTCACGTTGACGGCGGCGCGGCCGGAGAAGCGGTCGAACGTTGCGTTGCTGAGGTAGCCGTTCTCATCGAGGTAGCCGGCGGAGAAGTAGTAGTCGGCCTTGTCGGAGGCACCGCTGGCGGTCACGTTGTACTCGGCGCGGTAGCCGTTCTTGATGGTCTGGTCGAACC
>Ga0310690_10002494_pt1 | contig 29725 bp, 31 predicted proteins | sample AusTroGonzalo_MG_2_FD_207661 | JGI IMG/M metagenome (GOLD analysis project Ga0310690, IMG submission 207661) | Bovine rumen microbial communities from tropical cattle in Woodstock, Queensland, Australia - Gonzalo_04 (v2) (version 2) | ecosystem: Host-associated > Mammals > Digestive system >...
CAGTAGGGTCTTTGCTGTCGGTGAGCACATCCACTACATCAACCACACTGAAGAACCATTCTTCCAATTCATCGTCCCAAACCGTGCGAACCTTCTTTGCTTCAAACAATTGTATATGTTGTTTCTGCGTCATACTATCTTTAATTATTTTAATTTTTCCAAAATGCAAAGATAATAAATTATTTCCATATCCTTACAATAATCTTTGCGTAGCAATCTCCCTTCTCGCCGCAGGCGAGAACTTTCTGTGCTTTCTGTGTTTTCTGTGTAACATTATAAGCGAAGCGCTTTAGCGCGAAAAAGAAATCTGTGAAATCTGTGAAATCTGTGTGACCTAATAAAGCGCGAAGCGCGAAAACAAAAAAAAGGCCTCCGTGTGGTATCACACAGAAGCCTTTCGGGAAGCACATCTTACATCTTCCCTCTTACATCGTTAGTTGGTATCACCATATCCTTCAGCACTGCCGGTGTTGATCACGAGCGTAGCGTTAGCGGAAGGCATCGAGAAAGTACCAGTGTAGGTGCCGTCGCTCTCAGTCAGCGACACGGAAGTGCCGTTCAGCGTAGCAGTAGGCGTTTGGCCAGTAGCGGGAGTCACAGAGATGCTGACCTCGGTGTTCTCGGCCAGCTCAGCGCCGCTATTCACGGCGTTGCCGCCGGCAGTCACAGTGGCACTGCCGCTACCGGTCTTGCTGATGGTCAGCACGGGGGTGCCAGAGGTTTCGGAACCGCCGGTGTTACCACCAGTGTTTCCGCCAGTGTTTCCGCCGGTATTACCGCCGCTGTTGCCACCGTTGCCGGTGTCTGAGCCGTTGGTGTTGCCGCCAGTCTGGGTGCCGGTGTTCGTGCCGTTACCAGTGCTTGAACCACTTGAACTGCTTGAACCGTTCGAACCACCGTTCGGGTTTTCGTCGTTCTCCGCCAGCATTCCCAGCTCGGCCATGGTGCTCTGCGGGCTGAGGAACATGTCGCGGGTGTTGATGCCGCCGTAGCTCTTGGCGGTGGCCAGCATGGCCTCGTCGCCCTGATACTGTGCCAGCAGCGCGTTCACCACCACCAGCCTCTGGGTCGAAACCTGCGTGGTGTCGTTCACACGGTCGCGGCTGTGAATCCACGAGGCGCCGGCGTCGCTCAGCGCGGTGCTCATGCCCAGGTAGCCGTTCACCGAGCTGTAGCCCAGGGCGCTCACCACGTTCCACAGCTTGGTCTGGTCGGTGCGCGACATCACCATGCGCTGGGCCTGCAGCGTGGCGCGGGGCACTCCCTCGCTGTCCACCCACTGCTCGGCGTAGAAGAAGGTGAGCTGGTCGCCCGCTTTCCAGTCGGTGTTGTTCTGAATCACGGCCTGGCTGAACTGCGCCACGGTGGTGTTGGCGTCAATCACCAGCGAGCCGAGGTTGAGGTTGGTGCTCAGCACGTCGGCGGCGCTGAGGATGAGACGGATGGGCGGCAGCGAGCCACGGCTGTACTGGTAGTTGGCCAGCACGCAGCCGGCAGCCTGACTCACGTCTTTCGGGATGTAAACCACCGTCTTGTTGTAGTTCACCTGAATGAAGGCGTTGTAGTCGCTCGTGCCCGCGGCCTTGTTCTCAAACGAGTTGTAGAGCTTCTGGGCGGTGAAGAGGCGGAACATGGCGCCGGCGTTGGGCATCTGACCGCGGTTGGCGGCTTGCTGCTCGCTGCGGCGCACGCGGCGGTGCTTCATGTGGTTCAAAACGGTTCCCGTTTCGGTTTGACGAGTGTAGTAATCGTTGTTGATTTTACCTCTCGTGTTGCTAAGAAAATCAGTTGTTTTTGCCATAATGTTTTGATTTTTAGGTTAGTTGATAGTTGATAATTGATAATTGATAGTTGATAATTGTTTCAAGCACAGAAATTAGAGGATTTCGGTGCGAATCACTCCGTAGCTTTCGGCAGCGGTGGCCAGTGCCTCTTCGGTTTGGTATTCGGCGCAGAGATCGCTGACAACGTAGAGCCACTGGGTGCTCACTCTGATAGAGCTGTCGGCTCTCTTTCTGCTATGCACCCAAGCCGCTCCTGCGTTCACCAGCGAGGTGTTCATTCCCAGTTTGTTTTCGTCATCGTTTTCGTTGACGGAGGCGAAGCCGACGGCACTCACAATGTTGAAGAGCAATTCCGTATCCGTGGTGTCGAGCACGAGGTGACTGGAGTTCATGCGGGCGCGGGGCACGTTGAGATAAGCATCGATACTTTGCACGGCGTGGAAAAAGATGAGCTCGTCACCCTCACGCCAGTCTTCATTGTTGTTGATGAGCGCTTGGCTGAAAGCGGCCACGGTGGTGAGTTCGGTGATAACGAGCGAGCCCAGCGCGAGGTTGCTCACGAGCACGCCCTCGGTGTTCACTGCGTAGTCAATGCAGGGCAGGCTGCCATGAGTGAACTGGTAAGGCGCTAGCACGCAGGCTCCCGAAATCACCTGGCCTTGGGTCAGGAAGATGGGGTTTTGGCCGTAGTTGGCGTGGATGAAGAGGTTGTAGTCCGTTTGGCGCGAGGGTTTGTTCTCGAACGGACGGGCCAGCCGGTGAGCGTAAAGCTGATTGTTGGCGGCCATGTTGCCGAGTTGGCAACGGTTGTACATGAGTTTGTACGTTCTTGTGTTTTTCATAATGTTTTGGTTTTAATGGGTTAATGTTATTTGTAGCTTGCGGCGGCGCGGCGGAAGGCCTCGTCGCTTCGGTAAAGCGCAAGGATGGGGTTGACCACCGCGAGCCACTGCGAGCTCACCTGCGCCTTGCCGCGGGCGTTAAAGCGGAGGTGAAGCCAGGCGGCACCGCCATTCTCAAGAGGCTCACTCATACCGAGGTAAAACGGCCCTTCGACAAGCTCAGGGACCTTCATGGAGCTGAAGCCCAGGGGCGACACCTGCTCGGCAAGCCGTTGCGCCGAGGCGTGGTCGGTGGTATTGAGGGTGAGCGTGCTCAGTTCCGGCGTGGCACGGGGCATTCCGGTGCTGTCGGTAAACTGCTCCACGTGGAGGAAGACCAGCAGGTCGCCCTCCTGCCACCCCGCGTTGTGATGGATCAGCGCCTCGCTCAGGTCGGCCACGGTGGTGTCTTTGCCCACTTCAAGCTTGCCCAGGCTGAGATCACTTCTCAGGATGCCCTCCGTGTTGAGCTCATAGCCGATAGGCCGCAGCAGGCCGCGACTGAATTGGTAGGGCGCCACCACACAGACCCGCTCAGCAACCTCGTGCTTGGTGAGGTAAACGGGGCAGCGACCGAGGTTCAGCTGCAAAAACACGTTGTAGTTGGTGTGGCTGGGGGCTTTGTCCTCAAACAGGGTGTCGATTGCGTCGCTGTAGAGGCGGCAGTTGTTGCAGAGGTTCGCCATCTGCGTGCGGTTGCGCATCTGCCTCTCGCTGCGCATGGGTGTTGCAGGCTTCTGTGGGACGATGCTCACCACAGTGCCATACCTGGTTTGACGATAGATGCGGTCACCTATGCGACCGCTCAGTTGGTTGTTTCCTTTCAAGATTGCCATAATGATGTTGATTTAAGAGGTTAGCGTTTGAAGACGAAGATTCGCAGGGCGACGATGAGTGCCACGAGGGCGAGGAGAATGAAGCATATCCACTTGAGGATGACTCCTTTTTGGCGGACTGTGCCGTCGGGGAGGACTTCGGTGGAGGAGCCGGCGACGACGGTGGAAGCGGATTCGGACTGCTTTTCGACGTACACGGTGTCGGTCTTTACCAGCACCTTTTCTTGTACGTCATGGTAGCGGTCTCTGGTGGAAGCGCGGGTTCTGTCGGTGATGGTGGTTACTCGTAGGGTGTCCCCTACTTCGTTCTCACGAACCGTGATGGTGGTGACTTCCTTGAGGGTGTCGAGTACTATCACCACCATCTGGTCGGACAGCGTGTCGCGAAGCTCAATCGTCTGTGCGGAGGTCTGCGTCCTTGTGGTCGCTTTGCGACTCGTTGTGCAGGCGCTTGCGCACAGGGCAATCGCTGCGCAGAGGACAAAACTCAATTTGGTTGAATGCATCTTCGAATCGATTAAGACGGGTACGTAAATAGAGGACATCGCGCTGGAGGGGTTCCACAATGTTCTTGTGATACTCTTCCACATAGCTTTTGGCCAAGGCCATATATTTCTGCATGGCTTCAGCCTCAAGGTTCTTTACTTCCTGATGATGTTTGCGGCGGTCTAAGAACCAACCGACCCAGCCGCTGGCCATGCCTATCACCGATAGGCAGATGGCAGTAATGTCTAAGGTGTACATAATGTTTGGATTTATTTGGTTAGTACTATGTTTGATTGATTATTGATTTCGCTGTAAGAAGAAGAGACGCAGCTTGGTGACTACGTCTCTTCGGGTTGGTTTTTGGTTAATGGTTTCTCACTGATAGTGATGTCTTTTTGAGCCTTCGGCTCTTTTTTTGTCACACAGATAGCACAGATATCACAGATTTTTTTTGCTCGCGAAGCGAGTATATCTGTGTAATCCGTGTAATCTGTGTGAAAATTAAATAAGCTCTGTGCGAGATACTACGGCGTAGCCGGAGGTGCCGGCCACTTGCTTCAGGATGCGGTGGCGGTTCTCGCCGTTGCGCTTGTAGCTGACGTGAAGGAAGCGGGGCTCGAGGCTGGTGGCGCTGTTCACGTAGAGGATGAGTTGGTCGAACTTGCCTTGCGAGGCGATGATCTTCGCGAGGCGGAGGTTCTCGGCAGGGGTGCCGACGTGGATGTCGGCGGCTTGGCCTTCGATGTGCTGGCTCTTGCTCACGCCACCCACAGTGGTGTTGTGCAGGGGGCAGCGGAAACCGCTGGTCACGTAGATGGGTTTGCCGTACTGCTCACGGGCAGGATCGAGCACGTTGTCCACCAAGGCTTCGAGGTTGGACTCCACGCCATTGGGGAGGCTGTGTGCCGGGCCGCTGAGGCGGCACTCCGCGCAGCGGTCTTGCTTGCGCTCGCGGTAGCACTTGATCAATTCGGTTTTTTTGAAGTTTTTCATAGCTGTATGTTTTTAGGGGTTACACCTGTATATACTCCCAAGGTTTTCCGAATTTCGGGCATTAAAAATGAAGCCCCCGCATTTTTCATGGGCGGAGGCTACGCGTTTTAAAGGTGAAACAATAGGTTAGTTACTTCGACCCCCTTTGGGTCTTCGCATTTTTACATGGTTTAGGTTGAATACTTAGTTCCCATCGTTCATAGTCACCTTCGGGCATAACGTCTGTTCGTTTAAGCTTCACTCCTTTAAAGGTAGCATTATCAATCCTTTGCAGGATTTCATTCTTTTCTTCAGGTATGATGATTCCATTAAGGTCCAGCATCATCAGCCCTGTGATCTCATTATTTTCCTTCGCGGATTTTTTACTTTTTGATTCAATAACAAATTCATTCAACAATTCGGTAATCTGCATGTACAGTTCATGCATCAATTTAGCCTTTTTGGCCTTTGTGGGGTTCGTTTTGCATTCATCATTAGGACACGTTGCGACGTAATATATAAAAGATGTTACCTCCTTTCGTGCGGCACTATCGGCTGGTTCTTCAGCCGCCGGCTGCTGCCGTTCGCCAGCCGGTTGGTGATCATTGTCGATGGCTTCGCGGGCTTGGGCCAACAGCGTGTCCCACCGCTCCATCATTTTGTCCACTTGGGCGTCGATGCTAATGCCCCAAGTTTCTTCAAACTCCAGGTCACTGACCGAGTTTGCTTTGATTGTGTCCATCCTTTCTTTAAGGTTCTCTTGTTTTGCCATTTTTCTATTAAAGGGTTTAGTTTTTCTGTTTTATATCATAAAAGGGCCCGCCGGAGTGAAGCGCCCTTGCGGGCCCTGTTGTTGTCGTTGTTGAAGAGCTTACATCTTTTCGAGGATGTCGAGAAGCTGTTGCTCAAGCAGCATCACCTTGGGCTTCGAGATGCCGAGGCGCTTGGCGATGGCGGCATAGTCGTTTGAGAGGTAGAGGGCATCGATGTAGGCCACGAGCTTGGGGTAGTCCTTCACCGCGTCGCGGGCCATCTGGTAGCCCATGTCGCGGAGGTTGGCTTCGCGCTGCGCTTGTGCCGCAACGGTGCGCTCAAACTGTTGGCGGAAGTCATCGTCACCTGTCGAGCAGATCTTCGGGCGGTCGTCGCGCTCGTAGTCGCGGATGATGTGGAGGATCTTGCTGGTGGCGATGTCGATGAGTGTGGTACTCAACGCGTACTTGGGTTTCCAATGCCTCTCGCCCGTGAAGAGGGCTTCGAGACATTCGTTGCAAAGGACGTCGATGGCGTTGCCGCCCATGGCGTCGAAGGAGAATGGCCCGTCGTTGGGGTCGTAACCGCGATGGATGATAAACCAGTGCATCCACCGCGCAAGTTTTTTGAAGGCTTTGTCCTTCTGTTCTTGAGTGACAGCCGCGAGTCGCTGCCACTCGGCTTCTGAAAGAGGATGAGTTTTTCGCATGACTTTTTGTTTTAAAGGTGAAACATCATGTTGGGGAGAGGGTTGAGGCCACCAGCCATCTGGCCTTCGCCCTTCAACTGTATATACTCCCAAGTTTTTTGAATTTTGAACATAAAACCTCCTTTTTTTTTGAATTATTTTTGGGTGACGACTTTAAGTTATTCATTTTCAAACGCATAAGATGACAGACAAAAAACAGCGGGAAATCTGAACTTCATCGCGTTCGTCATTCCCGCTGTCTGGCAAGAACCTTAGTGTCAGTTTACGGCTTACGGTTTACGGCTTACTTCATCCATCATACCTCAGCCCTCAGACATCTAACGGTTATACTCCCAAGTTTTTCGACTTTTCGAGGCCTGTGCCTCCATCTTTTCCTGACCATATTTCGGGAACTGTTGTGTATCATTTACTTATCTTTAATTTGACTTCTATTTTTAAGACTTAACATCGCTTGCAAAGATAACAAGAATTCTGAAATACGCAAGAAAAAAATGAAATATATACGAAAAAAGGCCGGACTCCCCGAAGGGAACCCGACCTTTTTATCTCTGTAATCTTTCCGCCCTGATTACTTGATAGTTCGCAGCCGCTCAATCCACTCGTTGAATCGTGGGCAACGTTCGCGAATCCGGTTAAGGCCGATGCTTTCAGCCAAATAGTTGCCGTACACCACCTTGTCATAACCTCTGATAATTCGTTCCAGCCGATGCGATGGGGACGTTTCTTTCGAGGTGTTGATCATTTCGGGATTCTCAAACTTTGCCAATGTCGCTGCCAACTCTTCCTTCCCCACCAAGTCTTCTTTTGGTATCACCCTTTCAAACACATCGCCACTGCTGAACAGCAGGCCTTCAAATTCATGAAGTTGGATATACGGTAAAAAACGATAGCGCAACTCTTCTCTCACATCCTGAAGCATCCCACGCTCCACCATTTTCACCCGTTCCGTCACATGTGGTTCTCTCATCGACTCAGCCCAACAAGGGAACTTGTGGTCTTCTGTTATGCCATAATAATCAATAAGTGTGGTGACGTACACATCACGTTCCGAACGCAGATGGATGTCTATCTGGCTCAACAGATGCGGCCAAGGCACAATGCCACCGTGCGAACGCTTGATGAGCGGTGCACTGAGGAATATGTCCATCGGTGAAAAATAAGGCGTCAATATGGTGTTGCAAAATTCCTGTTCGGTTTGCCCCTCGCAAATAACAATCATCCTTTTCATAGCGCGTCAGAATTTGGGTTGGCCTTGCGAGAGGATGTTGCGTTTCCACAACTCATCCACCGAATAATAGTTCTCCAACCATAGCTGCAAGTCTTCGTTCTCCAACTGTCGAAACTGGCTTTCGCCATTTACCAGATCGACGGTTATGATATCGTCGGGCTGGAAATAAGCCAGCAAGTCGGTTGACTGCGTGGCGGCAATAATCTGGCAGTCCTTCTTCGAGGCCGACTTGATCATGCCTGCCAATTTGGCTATGGCAGCGGGATGCAACCCCAACTCAGGCTCGTCGATAATAATCGTTGAAGGCAATGTGGGTTGCAGGAACAAGGTGGCTAGGGCAATGAAACGGATAGTGCCGTCGCTCAAATCCGTTGGCCCGTAGATGGTTTCCGAATAACGACTTGTCCATAACAACCTCACCTGTCCATTATTTGTTGGCTGGAGGAAGAAATCACCAAAATAAGGGGCTATCGATTGCACAGTGTGTACGATCAGATTGTATGCCACTGGCGAGCTTTCGCGTATGCCGTAAAGAAAAGCCCCCAGATTTTGTCCTTTGGAGTAAAGACGGTAGCGGTCGTTCACAACATTCGATGTAGCAGTAAATGGCGAATTGGCGCTAGTATCGTGGAAGTGGTATTTCACGAGCCCGTCAAGATACTCACGGATATATTCCGCTCGCGCGACTGTGGAACTACGCAAATTAGACTCATACGACATCGACGAAATCTCCAGTGGATTGAAAACGTATGGATTACCACTGTACCACAAGCCCTCATGCGTAAACACAAATCCTGCCTCGCTCGACTTGATGGTGAATGAATACTTGTTTCGCCCAAAGCTCAGTTTTGCCGCAATTTCGGAAGTAACCTTGGGCCCTTTATGCAGCAGTTTTTCTGCACCGCGCTCGGCCACATAGTTGCGCAGGTTCTGCGAGCAGACATTACGCAAAAGCTCGAAAAACGACAGGAAATTGGTCTTGCCACTGCCGTTAGCACCAATAAGGATGTTCACAGGCCGCAATTCCAAATTCAGGTCGCGAATCGATTTATAGCCTTTTATCTCGATTTTATCCATTTCGTCTTTTCCTTAGTTTCTTCATATCAACGACATACACACCATATTTACTCCAATTTTCAAAATGCAAAGATACTATTTATTTCTCATATAGCCGTAGATGCATTAATTTTTCTATGATTTCCGTGTTACCTATAAACTCGGGACAGGCCGCCTTCAGGCTGTCGAAAACGGGCAGCCAGGTTGACTGCTGCAAAGTAATTACTCATACCTATTAAACCAACAACGGCTACAACTTGAATTGAAGCTGTAGCCGCTGTTAGGTTATTGATTTGGTTGATCATCGTAACGAAACGTTAGCCTATATCTGCTCAAGTCTTCATTGAACTGATCAAAGACAACTTGGTTGCATCGCGAACAGGGGACAACCAATGCATAGTTTTTGATATTAGGAACCGGAACCTTCAATTGATTAATAAAGAACCAATCAGGCTTTTTTACCGGATCCATCATAAAGAAGGTATTGGGGATGATTATCCTTGCCTCTCGTTGGTTTTTAAACTCAGGCCTTTTATGAAACAGCTCATTGCATGGATGCAGATCCCAGAACTGCTTTTTGACATCAAGATCGTATGTTACATATTTGATAGCCATCGGATTGCCGGGGTCGAAATCCTTCTTGTACAAAAAACCGTTCTTAACTACTGCTTGTGGGATCTCTCGTCGAAGATCGTCAGCCAGCATCCACGGAAATCTTATTACCAACATACTCGACTTTTCCGGGTCAATATTCAATGCCTTGATGTACGGCTTAAGGTCTGCGCTCAAATACATTGAACCATTGCCTTTGATGCCAAAGTACTTAGCAGCCTTCTTAACAGCTATTGAATAAAAACAAACAGTTGGCACCAGTGTTGAATACACGTAACGCGCATACACAGTACCGTCTGGTTCCTCATCATTCCACAATGAACGGCTATAATTCAACGGATAGCCGTCATCACAAATCATTCCAAACCGCGGGTCGTCCTTCTTGACGTGAGCAAATATGCCTTCAAACCTGTCAGCAACACCTGGAGGTTGCGTCCTTGCATAAAGAATCCAGTTGGCGGGGCAACCAAAGCGAATATACCCTTCTTCAAACTGTTTTTCAATTTCCTCGGTTGACCCAAGACGCAACATTATGCCAGAACTGAACATGTTTTCAGAATCAGTATTCCTCATATTCCACAAAACCAGTACCGCGTTAGATTACATAACACTCTGCACGATAAAAAACACCTACATCCTTAAAATCCACCACGGGCATTAAAAGGGAATGATATCAGACATAACGAGCCAGTTATTATCGCAATTGCTCAAGTTTGGTGAGCCACTCGTTAAAGTGGGCGCATGCCTTTCGTAAATCCTTAATGCCGATATCGTGGGCAATCATTGAACCGACTGCGGGCTTATTGTTCTCGTAATCGGGAAGAACTCTGATGATGCGTTTCGATGGTGCCGTTTCCGGACCTTGATCTATCAATTCGGGATTAGCAAATTCTTCAGCTGTCTTCTGTAGTTCGTCGATGGCCTCGGGACTTTCGAAGTACTCGATTTCAAACAGTTGCGGATTAACAAACAACAGAGCTTCAAATTCATGCAATTGGATATAGGGGATAAAACGATGGTCGGCAATATCACGGGCAAAAGCTTCCTCAATAGCAGCCACTTTCTGGTAAGGGTTATTGAGCTGTTTGGCTTCAGCGAAGCCCGGGAAATCCTCCGGCAAAGCATAAAAATCGAACATTGTGGTAAAAACCACATCGTCATTGCCTTGCTCCTCCTTAAGCCAGCGCACAATATCGTTTTTTGCCTTGGCATAGTTGGTCATGCCGCCCCGATATTGCTTACCGTGTTTCTTGCCCATGAGCACGCGACGCACATCGGCATAGACGCCGTGAGAAGCCAAATGCGGTTTCAATGTGTCGTTGACAAACGATTCTTCGGTCTGTCCTTCGGCTGTAATATGCAATCGTTTCATGGGCGACCTCCTATCACGTTTTTGTCCCAAAGCTCGCTGGTGGTATATTCATCTTCCCACTCTTTCAGTTGCTCGCTGCTGAGTTGTTTGAAAACCGAAGTGCGATGCTGTTCGTCACGCTCGATAACCACCACCTTGTCGGCGCTAAACTCATCAAGCAAGTTGGGTGATTGGGTGGCCAGCACCACTTGCGCATTCTGGGCAGCTTTTTTAATCAAACCGGCCAAAATGGAGATGGCTTTGGGATGAAGTCCCAACTCGGGCTCATCGATAACAATAATCGAAGGCATGGTTTGAGGGGGCTGGAGGAGCAATGTGGCAAGAGCCATAAAACGAAGGGTGCCGTCAGAAATCTGATTGACACTGAAAATAAAGTCGCTGTCTTTTTCCCTCCAATCGAGCGAAATGTATTCTTTGTTCACCACAGAAGGCTCCATGATGAAATCACCGAACTGGGGCATCACCTGGCGGATGTAACGCACGATGCGGTTATAATAACGTTCGCCGCCTTCCTGATGCTTGATACCATACAGGAACGCAGCCAGATTGCCGGCATTACTACGCAGGAATTTGTTGTCGCCAATATAGCCGTTCTTTCTTATTTTCGAATCCTTGGTGGTATCGTGAAACTGGAAATAGCGGCAGTCTCTAAGCAATTTGATAAACACCTTCACCGTTTCCTTGTGCGTACCCTTTTGAGCCTCATAAAGCTGCGACTCTTTTTTGCCGGCATCCAAGGTTAGGGTGAAAGGCTTTTTGTATCCTGTTTTCAAAAACGAGATGGTTTCTTCGGTGAAAATCATGGAATCGCCTGCGGCGTAGGCAAGGCGGAAGGAGTATTCATTTTGACTTTCGCCGTCCGAAAACAGGAGTTTAGCCTTGATGCAGTCGGTAGTTTTCGATCCATAATACAAGAAGGCATCGGCAAAACCGTTCTCACCGATATAGGTTTGGAGCGACCCGCTCATGGCATAGTTCAGCAGTTGGAAAAAAGACACAATATTACTCTTTCCAACTCCATTGGCTCCTATCATAACGGTAACATCGTCATTGACAGGAATGGTCTGACCTTTGTTGTTGATTGATTTGTATCCTTTTAATACTATGTTATTCAGCCTCAACTTCATTTCCCTTCATTTTTTTTGCAAATATACTAATTCTTTCCATTTCGTTGCTCCTTTGTGATTTTTGTCACAATTTTACTCAAAGAGTTAGTGGCAGCTTTTGTCACTCTTTCTTTCTCCCTTTGCGCAAGCCTATCATCTAAGATAAGAGTAATACAATCATATAAAACGGGAAAGAAACTCTGGCAGTCTTCCTCATCTAATTGATGTATACCCATGCTTAGGATTCCATATAGCTCTTTGTGATTGTCATACAAAAAGGCTGGTAAATAGTTTTTAATAGCTACTATCTTTTCATCCATCTTCTTTTTATTAAATTCATCCTCTTTGATTATACCATCAGAAAATGCTTTCTGTGCTTCTTCAAAAACGATTCCTTCAAATATTCTTCGTAAATAAACATAGGAACCTATGCCCACACCATTATTTGAAATGGTAATAGCAGTAACGAGTTCCATCCTTTGTTGTTCAGTAAGAACTTTTTCATACTTCTTAATATCATCCTTATGGAAATCTCTCAATGACGGGTAAGTCCCAATTTTCATAATATAGCCATCTTCTGTGTACACCACTAATGTTAGAATATCCTTAAATCGTCCACAGCGAAAAGAAAGCACCCGCACGTTGGGATCTTGTGGTTCAAAACCACTGATTCCTAATGGACCATGCCCATAGTTCATTGGCACAGAACATAAATGATAGGTTGTATCCGCATTTCGCAATGGATTATATCCATTAACGGATAGTTTACCCTTTGATAATTCGTTGTATAGAACTTTATAATCATCTCCCTTTACTTTTTTATATGGGGGAAACTGAAAGATAAAATCTTGTACTGTCATTTTCCTCTTTTTTATATTTCTCTTCAAATATATATCTTACAATTACATCTTATTATAATTTACATCTTCCTTCTTAAATTACTGATATTGATTCACCCTCTTATAATTCGCTCCCATCTTCAATAGCATTTGAAACAGTTCCACTCTCTCCTCTGGCAATTTTCCCGAGTTCATCTTTTTTTTCTCGAAGCTTAACATGGCTCAAAGCATATTCTGCCAACGCTCATCTTATGTCATATCAATCTTTAAGTGGATTTATACTCACAATGATTAATCTCCGGCATAAACACACATCCGCCTTTACACACAGGTTGATGCTTACAGCCAATACATGTATTGTGTTGGATTGCTTCTCTATGCCTAACAAAAGCAGGGTGTCTTTGCCATATATCCAATAAGCTCTCTTTTTTCAAATCCCCATATTGCGCTGTGTTTGCCATAAACGAACACGGGTACATCTTCATGTCTTCTGAGATAAAGGCTGAAAACCGCGCAGCCTCACAGGAGTCCACAAGCGAAGGATTCACATCCATCCATGTTACAATGCCCGGAACACAGCAATTGTCAAACCCTATTTTTACAGATTTACAAGTTGACGCAGCTTCATAAAACGCCTTTAACCGCACACCATCCCTGACCGTTAAATCCCGAGAACCTCTTATTGGCTTATAGTTCAATACTATCAACGCGTTAATATGAGAGAACAAAGCTGGAGGTTCTTTAAACCAAACTGTCAGCAATTCAATCGTGTCAGATTTCAGAATCACATGCATGTTAAGCTTGATACCCATTTCTGAAATATGTTTCGCTATCCGGTCATAATTCTCGTATGGAGGATATAGACTCAAAGCCATTGCACCACAAAATTTCTTCGTGGCCTCAAGTATGTCATCTGTCAGCCCCTCGCCGTTTGAAGTATATGATGGCACAATCCCATTCTCTCTGACAATCCTCAACACCTCCACAAATTGAGGATGCTGGTTAGGGTTTCCTCCACCCAATGCTATCTGTAGAACACCTGCTTCTTTAGCTTGCGTAACGACATTTAATACGTCTTCCAACGCCATGTGCTTTCCTGATGGATTGGCACCTCTATAGCAGAAATCACAACATCTTTCACAGTAATTGGTGATCGATAAGTCCAACAGCTCCGGCCCGTCCTCCGCCCAGGAAGGCTCCTCGTATCCGTCTTCTTCCAACCTGACAAAGAAGCCGGTTTTCTTGCTGAACACCGTTTTGTAATGCTGCGCAGGATGCTCTCCTACCACAATATCACCAAGCGTCTTCTGTTGCATCAATAACCAATTTTGCGCTATCTATTACAAATGAGTCGCAACAGAATAGTGTTTCTATTGCATCGTTTTCACTGTCTAAATCTCCAATATAAATATCGAAGCCCTTGGCTTCAGCTTCCTTTACACGCTTCACTGTATCCTCGTCGAAACGGCTCTCCACGTATTCATCAATTGTTCTACAACCAAATTTCTGAGCATACGACAATCCTGGGCTCATACCCTCTTTGAAGCACTTGAACAGATGTACAAAAACATCCAGAAACATGGATTCCGGCGACACCCCAACGGCTCTGAAAAAAGCCTTCAGTGTCGGTTCTCCTTTCGACATAACAATGAAGTTTGTCGAAGAACTATTAGTAACAAAATCCGTCTTTACCTTCATATCTCAAACGCTCATCATTACCAGTTTTTCAAATCTTTCATAAACCTCTTCCGAAGTAATAAAATCATCAAAGTACTCACCGGCTGAAAGAGAGTCATAGTCATATATACGCAACTCTTTCCTGTTATTCAGGATGTCGACTATCTCATTTGCCTGTTCTGGTTCTAATTGGTAATAACCTTTCAGGAATTCTGCCAAGTCTTTGTATTCTGTACTATAGAAAGTGTTATACATATACTGCACATCCATACTTTCTGAGAATATGCTTTTATATATCCGCTGGAACAATTCTTTGGCATACCCGCCAATTACGCCACTCTTTTCAACAAAGTAATCTTCAGTCAGGTCTTTGTGAGCAAATATCAAGAAGCGATATATTTCATATCCGTATCTCATAACTCCGACTTCAGTTTTTCAATTTCAATCACAAGATTTTTACTCTGAGTAACCTTTTGGACATCGTCCATTTGTTGTGTATTATTTAATAACTTCAGATACCGGATATACACATCGCGGGCATATCTTTCAGAACAACTACTCAAATAAAGCAACAATTCAAAGACATGCCGGGAGTCATTCTGTATCATAAAACTCTCATCATAAAGCAACTCCTCCATATGATTTATCAAATACCACCTTTCGCTTTTCTCGTTTTCCCTCCCATAATAGTTCAGCATTTTCTGTGGCCAAACCTTTTCCATGAATTCACTAAGCGCCTTATCATCTAATGAAGCAAGATGGTTCAAAAGCAACCTAATATTAATCAGTTTATGTTTATCCGTATTCCACCTTCCCCATAACACTAATTTGTGCGCAACATATCGGGGATCATCTTTCAAAAGCAGTCGTTGAATCGTCTTAACATCCGAATCATCTATAGATTCTTCATTAACATCCCAAATAAAAGATTCAAAAATATCCTCATACCATTCCAGCCCAGCAAGAAAATCACAAGCAGCTTTCTGCCGGTTGTTCTTTGCATGGACAAAAAGGAATGGGGCTATGCCCTCTTTAAGTTGATGACCACTCGAAGTGTACTGTTGCACCAAACGTTTGTATTCTGAAAAATTGGTTGGTTGGATGCCATCTGACAGATAGGCGGAGATGATATAATCGCGGAATGAGTCATACGTAAAGTTCACTACTTCTTTATGACTAAAAGCCCCTTTTGCTTCTGGAGCCAGGTCTTTCCTTAGCAGGATATTCTCATCCAAGAACCTTTTGAATATCTCCTCTTCCTCCTTGGCTATATTTTTCAAAAGTTGCGGCAATGGCACATTGAAGAACGAGTCATTACTGATCATATAGTTAACCATGTTCTCCATAAAAGCGGCTATGCTCGATTTTTCTAACTGATAGTGTTGCTCGTTCTGGACCTTCTCTATCAGTTTTTGGGTCATCATTTCATAATATTCTGCAAACAGTTCCTCGCGTTTGATACTATGTACCTGCCCCAGCGTTTTTCCTTGGTGTGCCTCACAGAATATTCTCAGCAATAGTAGATTGTCACAAAGGGCATTTTTCACATAAGGATGAATACTTGCCTTGATGTTGAAATAGGTTAGATAGTTCCGAAGCAGTTTCTGCTTCTCTTCGTTCCTAAAATGCACATTTAAGTCCTCTATCTTCAGCATCCTGCCCTGAAAAGCTGCATCGAGCGTATCAAAGCGTTCCTTATAATACTCCGTTCTGCACGTCATCAGCACTTTGACGCAATCATATTGCATCACCAATTCCAGAAACACCTCCAGATTCGAGGCGAAAACGTCTGGTTGTGGATTTTCATTTAGACCGTCTATGATAAAGATAATGGGGCTCCTCTTATACTTACAGTAAGTGGCCACCTCTTTGATGGCATTATCAAAAGACGCCCCCGTTCCAGGAAGCATCATTTCAGCAAAGCTCTTTCCTATATCATCAGGCTTTATCTCGTAACCATTCAAATATACAAAAGGAATATGCCTTGTCAACAACACCTTGTCCACAAGGTCGCACACCAAGTTAGTTTTTCCCTGACCTGCAACGGTGGTTATCAACAACAGTTTACCCGCCACATAATCCAAATGTTCGTTTTGTTTTCCAAACCTCGACAAACTGAAATAGTCACTTGACTTTTTTGTGTTCAGTTCTCCATATTTAGCGCGAAGGAACTCCTGTAACTCTGCTACCCTCCGATATAATTCCCCAATATTCTCTTCTGCCACACACGACTTGTATGGACTAATATCAAACTCAAACGGAGTTCTATGGTTAATCCTTCTTTTTCTGTTTAAGCTATAAAGCTCAAACGAGTCACATCTTTCCAGCGCGAGTTTGCAGAAGGTATAAGGATCCACAAAGTCCCTTAAGAACTGTTTTATCTTTCTGTTTTCAAGGAACACATTTGGCAGGTATTTTCCCGATGTAATGTTCTTCTTTACATTTCTGTCAAAGTAGAGAAACTTGTCATTCTCATCAAAAGCTGATTTGTGTTTTGGATTCTCCACGGCCGTTTGGGCCATCTGTCTGACGAAATCCGTGATTTTATCTTTTGAAAATCTGCTCAACCTCTGATGGTTGATGTCAAACGGCATCCTGTTTGTGTCAATCGAACCGGTATATAGCAATAGGATTACATCATCTATAATACTTGACTTTGCCACGCCCAATTCATACATAACGTTGGGGTTAGGGAAATCTTTCTTGGTTGTTGTAGCAACAGGAGTTAGGTCTGCAACAAACAAATCGCATTTCTGTATTTTTTCCAGCACTACGTCTTCAATGACAGGTGATCCTGACCTTGCCCATGTTGACTCATCATAAACAATGTTATATTCACCCTCAGAACGAATGTCATCACAAGCTTTTCTTAGGGCATCCCCTATTATCTTGTGATTATCCTTCACATCCGACTGCCAAGAAAAAAACAATTTCAATGTCCTCATACCATTCAGTCATTCAGTTTCACAACTCAATCATCAAACACATTACCTTTACATCACACGTCAACACACACCTTTCTTCGCATTAGAATGAAAGTTTCATTTGTGGTTATGTGATGGTGTATTAGAATTTCGGTGCTAGGCTTCAAAGCTTTCAACATACGATTGCACAACTCCTTTCTGTTGGTAATACATCAATTTCTTTCCATCATATCTTTACGAAGCTTAAAGAAACATCTGTTCTTTGAAAACCCCATGCGAAAAATATCTTCTCTTACTTGTTCTTCGGAATACTTAAGACCGGTATCATCATACTCTACAGACAGCATTTTACTGATTTCTTTTATTTTCTCTTCACTGTATCGTTCCTTAAGATCAAGAATGTGTAATGCCAATTGTTTATGATAGTTATATCTATCATGAAGTCTGAAAATCGTCACATATTTATCATAAACATCAGATGGTGAAACAAAATCCAAACGGTAATTTTCTCGGTTTTGAATCAACTCAAAAAAGGTAGAGCATGATTTTTCTGGAACCAATTTAATCGTCACGTCTATGTCAAAACGGTTATTTGAACTGGTTGGACTAATTTTGAGCCAATCTGACTTTGTCCCCGCTAATTCTGAGTCTTTTTTAAGCTTCTCATTACAAACCTGGCATGATGGTACAAAATTGAATAGCGACAAACTTGTTAGAGGGCACAAAGCCTTGGGCAAAACATGATCAAGGTCAAATTGATTAGAATCTGGAGATACTTGGTTTTCTTTTGGCACAAACATCATTCGTTTGTACAATTCAATCTTTTTGCCCAAATATTTTTTCCCATTGAACTCAGACAAATTTGGATATGGCTGCTCATTTAAAATCTTTTTGATACTATCTTCAGATAGTTCCTTCTCGGTAAACCAGTAACGCCATTCTGCTTTCGTCGCATTATTTACAAAGTGTAAAACATTTTCGAAAGTATCACCCTTACCATAGGCATTAATATAGGCCGTATTGCAATAGTGGCAAGTACTGAAGTTAAACTTGTTTTCCGGATTCATGAAAAACCATGCCAGTTTTGGTTGATATCGCTCATAATTAAACAAATCTTCAAGTGTATTAACTTGTTCAACCGTCAATGCCTTTGTCTTGTATTGGTAATATAAATCTACGAGTTTCTCAAAATCTGCAGTAAGAAGGTCTTCAAGATTAATACCAAATAGTACTTCAAATGGTTGCCAAATACGCTTCATCTCTTGCAATTCAAATATCTTCAGATATCGATTGCGCAATGTTTTCAAGTCTATATTATACCCAATTTTTATCATATCCTCTCTCTTTTCTTGCCAATAAGCGATCAAGTCGGTTCCTTGCCTCTTCTATTTGCTTATCAAGCGATTCCTCTGTTTCATATATTTCATTCATCTCTTCCATCATTTCATTGATGGTTTTGTGAAGATATCCATCAGCAATATGTGCTGCAACATAATTCAATCGAGACTTTTCTGACAAGAATACGCTTCTGTTTTCCTGTAAATGATTCTTGTCAAATCTTCTATTATACAGTTTTATGATGTCTTCGACATTCTTACGTGCCACGTCTCCGATTGAATAATTCAGAAAGAAATTCTCACCAAGCATTTCATGAACATTCCCACAAAAGGTTTCTTTATCCTTTCTCACAACAACGCCATTATCCAAATAAAGAGTGTTAGAAAGCGGCACGTCCGACAGGACAAAAGGTGAATGTGTGGCAATCAAGATATTAATGCCACGTATGATTTGAGGATTAATATGACACCATGACAGCATCTGCAATATACTGGATATAAATGTACGCTGATACTCAGGATGATAATACAATTCCGCCTCATCAAACACTAAACATACATTATGATACCTGATACGATAATCACCATCGGTCACACTTTGCAAATTCTTAATATGGTAGATGATATAGCTGATACTCTGCATAAATTGTCGCTCTCCACTACTCATCTGGGTAAGCGTTTCTTTCTCTTCCTTGTCATCATCTTTTGTAAAACTAATGTCCCATTCAAATATGGCTGGTGGCATTAGTTTACTAACCTCATCATAAGTCTTGAACGGAACCTTTCTCTTCCCATCGTCACTTTTTTTATACTCATATAGCACTTCAACTTTCATCTTCGACCACCCATAACCTATCTCCTTGGTCGGATCATCATCATAATCTTCCGGCAACGCTAAATTCTCTGTTTTATATTGTCCTAATTCAACATATCGCAATAATTGATGTATCTTTAGATTGATGTGTATGTCGCCTTCTTGAAACAAAATCTCTTTGATAACATCATTAACCCTCTCAGGAGAAAAATCTAAATAAAAACCAATTTTCCCTTTCCTCAACTGCAATTGTTCCTTTTCAGAAAACTTACGTATTCCAAACAACAATCCATAACTTCGGTATTGGACACATGTTTTCAGTGTTTTATAAACCAGATAACTAAGAACAGCATCGCGGACCTCCTTACGCAATCGTTTATAGCCCATATAAAAATGTCCATTCAGATTATGAACCCATTGCTTTTTTATTTCGCGTTTAACCGCAGTACAATTCTTATTTAACGGAAGGCGTGTTTTAAAGAGTTGATTAAACTTTAAATTATATCTTGAATTCGCATCATGGTCGAACCGATAAACTATTTCGCACGGTTTATAGACATTCATAAACCTTTTGTTCTGTGAACCAAACAAGACAGCAAGAGTCGCTAATCTCTGTTTTGCCAAATCATTTTCATTGTCTATATCAATATAATCCTCTTCTGTTCGATAAGGTACCATGACTAGAGGAGTTAAATAACCATCATTTTTATGGAATAGCCCTTGGATCCACTTTCCGTTGATGTTCGGATTTTGATTTATCCACAACTTATTGGGTGTATAGTCTCGTTGGTTTAGCGAGTGTATACTATAGTTGGTGCAAATAGTGTAGAAGAAGTGACGGGTAAGACGCTCCAATTTTGTTTTTGTAACCATCCTCTTAAAAGGTTCCCCATGAATTGCAGCATCTTCCAACTTGGAAAAATAATACATTGAAACTTTTCCATAGTTATAACGTAGGCTGCCCACACAACCATCCGTTTCATAAAAAAGAATGGCATCAAATCCTTGGGCTTCCATTAAATGGTGGCCACGTTGAGGATTTTTTTCTTGCGCATTATCATACCATAGCTGGTCTATTGTCCTCCAAGCAAAATTGTTTATAATACGATAAAAGATATCAAGCAGTGTACTTTTTCCTGAACCGTTCTTACCCACAATGCAATTAACAGTGATGTCAAGCCTGTCATGAATATCGTTTCCTTCGACTACAGACTTATACATCAATTCACATGCTTCCTCTTGTTGCTTTTGTTCAGGGCTACGCCATTCCCAATTGTTTTGCTTAGTTGGTTCATTGTAATTACCAAACGGATACCATGTGTTATCTTTCAACGTTTTCCTAACAAGAGGATCACAAACGCCAAGTTTAATACCTATCAATCTCATAATGAATCCTTACTTATATTGGTTTACCCTCCGATACTTCTCTCCTATCTCCATCAACTTCTGAAACAACTCCATCCTCTCAGGCTTCAACTCTCCAGCATTCATCTTCTTCCTTGTAGCCTTGAGCCAATTTAGCATATCGTGTTCTTCAATCCGATGACGCGATGGATTTCGATGATTGGTTTCAATGAAATCCATCACTTCATTATAATTTGTCAGCCAGCGTTCGTCTTGTGTCATAGCTCATTTCGACTTGGAACCTTCTGCTTTCTTCGCTTTTTTCTGCACCTCTGTAAGAATATCCTTCTTCAGCTGTTCCGTTTCCATATTACTTCCCGTGTTGAGCGTTTCCATCTCATTCAAAAGTTTTTCATCATAGTTATCCACGGCTCTGACTTCTTCCCTTATCATGTTCAGACGGGCTTTTGCAGCCAGTTTTTTATCCTTTTGCTTGTTGGCTGCTGTGATTGCCATATCATACAGATTCCGTCCTTCTTCAACATTTCCTTTACGGTATTCTACCAACCCGCATGTTGCTACCAAACAAATACTGTTATTGGTGTTTTCGTTTTTATACTGTCTTACATCTATCTTTTGCAACTCTTGTTCGGCTTCTTCAACCCTGTCAGACAATCCCAAAGCATAAACAAGATTATTAACGGCAGCTGGATCCTTGGGATTACTCTTAATAAAAGTTTTCACCACCTCAATGGCATAATCATATTTCTTCAGGTAGTCACACGAGATACCGAAAGCAAATTCTATTGGCCTATGCTCAAACCTATAGTCCTGCATCCATTTCAATGACGATATAAATGCATCTTTATAATTTCCTAGGCTCAGTGATTTCCGTGTATCTGCCTCATTTTTATGGGCTATTCTATTATATGAACTAAGGTCAAGATTTATATTCAAATCTTCTTTTGCAAAAAACTCTGCTTGAGCAAGGCTGTTGTCATTGGGGTCTTCAATTCCCTTTTCAAACATTTTTCGCGCATCTTTTTTGGTCCCGTACTTTTTATCTTCATTGCAAATGGCAAAACATAGTTCGCTGCTGCTAAATGACGACACGTTTCCAGACAGCACCAATTGGCGACCAACTTTCAAATAATGCGAAGAACGTTCCATAACCGACTCAACTGCTATTTCAGCCGCCATCACCCAAGGGTCGCTGTTCACTCTCCCATTGTCAATAAGAATCCTTTTTGCTCGGTCAAATTCTCCAATATGAACGTAAAAACGAGCTGCACTACGCGATATATACCTACTATGTGGTGCCAGAAACACGGCATAGTTCATATACTGTTTTGCTTTCTCATCCAACCCAAGGCTTGCATAGCATCGAGCCAGTTCACAATAAGCAATAGGGTTGTTACAATGTTCATGTAACTGCTTTCTCAATAAGCCAACATTGGCCTTTATTCCATCTTCTTGTGCCTGCAATCCCCTGATTAGTTCCTTGGCTAAATCATCAAATGATAGATCTTTTTCCACATGACTAATCATAGTCGGCTTATCAAAAGAAACTATGGATTGAGCTACTTCGAGAGCCAAAGGAGACGACTCATCCGAATGTTGCAACAAATATTCCGCTGCAGCCAAGACATCTAATTGTTGCTGGTTTCCACTGACTACAGCAGCATTAATTAAATCAGCCGCCGTGATAATGGAATGTTTAGACCGCCATGCCTCCTTATATGTCCCGTAGCTATCAAATCGCACGGGCAATGCCACACGGCCTGTAAAGTCCAGTTCTTTTGCACGCGCCGTATCATCATAGCTTCGCCATAAGGGAAGCATGTTCCTCCTAAAGTCATCTATAAAGCTAGCCATTATTTCTTCTTTTCATTTTTCTTGAAAAGCAACTGTTGCGCCTTTCTATATAGCAAATCCAATTTCGTTAACATGCGTTGCAAGTCTGCATTGGTCTGTACTCTGGCAAAACCTCCCGGGTAGCCACGTTCTTCCGGATCAGGATTGCATAAGCCTTCAATAATTTCGACAATTGGGTCGCGTAATTCCTTAACGCAAATGGATGCTTTTATTTCATCAAGCGATTCATAGAAAGCTTTCCTGATGTCAGGTAACACCTGTGGGTATTCAGCGCCCTTCGAAGCCCAGTCTATAAGCGTATAAGGACATTTCTGGTTTATCAAAGTAGTCAGGTTCATCGACGACAAGTAGTACACCACCAGATTACCAAGCATATAGGTGTCAATTTGGTAGTAAGTACTCATTTCCTCTGAAATCTTATAGCCAAAAAATGCCTCAGGCGGTGCAAAAGTATAATCGCCATCAAAGAGTTTTGCTGCCACTGGTGAATTCAAAACGGTTTGGCGAGTGCGGGACTTCTGAAGGCCACCCACTTTAAACACGCTATTGGTATTAAACACTTCTATACTCTGAGGAGTAATGTTATGGTGGGCTATCAAATGCGTATGGAGTTGCTTAACGCCTTTTGTCACTTGATGAAGCGATTTCAGTTTATCAACCAACAAACCCAAATCTGCCACAAAGTTGGCTTTCGATGAAAACTTTAGGAAATTACCAATTTTCCCTTCCGACATTTCATATACAATGTAGGCCACATTCCGGACAGCATACCCTTCTAACTTCAATTCCCCAGAATCAAGATAGCGAATCACATTGCCCATGTGACTACCCGCACATTCTTTTGACAACTGGGTCTCAAAATGGAAAGCCTCCGCTTCTCTGGCAAGTAGGTCATTTTGGTCTTTTGCTCCGTCCAGATAGTTAGCATTGAGACACTTGTCGTAATTCAAAACCTTCATAATGGCATTTACGCCATCCTTGCTAACTTCATAGAACAATGCGTATTTGGCAGTCATATCATTGTTGATAATCCTATCTCCAACCAGCCACCCGCCTATAGTCTTTCCTTTCAGATCATTACATGCAAAATTTTCCATCTCTGTTAGTATATAGGTTTTTCATCAAGTTTCGAATGTTCCACAATTTTGTCCAAACCATATTTCCTCAGTATGCTTTCCACCAGATTGGCGAACCATCCCGGTGCAGATGGCGATATATAAACTTTCTCTATTAGCATATCCAAGTCCATCTTCACCATCAAACCGGCAGATGCATTACCTGGTTCCCTAAATATGGCTCTTATTTCGTTTTCATGCTGGAACGCTGTTCTTTTATACCAAATCGGAGTACTGTCAACGCCTAATGGTGTTGCATACGAGATATAATTCACACTTCCTACTTCAAAATCCGTTTTTCCTATAGAGTAGCACAGCCTTTCCATTGTTGTTTGAATCGCTACACCTTGGTTCTTGGCAGTAATATACAATTTCCACATCGCCTCAGATTCACGCTCATTGGCATGCCAGCAACTCACGAAATAGTCTTTACGTTTATTCTCTTGCATTTCTATAAGGGCCTTCATCTCTTCTTTTACCTGAAAAGCAATCTCATCGTCAGAAGGATTGTCATTGCCACAGGCAATTAGCTTTCTCCTTGCCTTGAGGGTTAATTCAGGTTTGGTCGATTCATAAATAGCATCTTTCTGGAAATTAAACCCTCGTGCACCTTCAAACGTATCCTCGAAATGATCCGCTCTTGTAAAGAACAACTCACCGCTGTCAAGTAGTGAAACGAATTTCGGAAAATCTATGTATCGCCATAAAAGAATATCTTTCTTTGGCACAGTATATTCTTTCGGATGGAAAACAAAAGGTTTCAAAATGCTTACAAGGTGACTCTTACATCCCTCGCAAGCCATAGCAAAAGTACCGTCTGCAAGAAGACCTGCATACACTTTTTCTCCTTGAGCCAAAGCTCTTGAACATATCGGACATTCCCCATAATTAAGGGCATGTTCCTGGTAAGCTCTTATTTCATCCGAAAATAGAAAGGATGGTTGTAACATTCTTTATAAATTAATTCTGTGACTTTACTACTTTTTCTAATCATTCCTCTAAGGTTCCTCTTTCAGGTTCAAGGTCTTCTTCGGGAACGAGCAACAGCTTGTCAGATGGCACATTATAATAATGATTATTATCGTCTGAATTATGAACATGGCAAATAGGGACTAAATAAATGTTCTCGTTATCCCCTTGCTTGTAAACATGACCGCCCACAATATTGTTGGTTTTCCCACAACCCTCTTTCTCGCAGACAGCAGCTTTTTTTTTCGTGTTTTTTTCCCAGTAGTTTATCCAGGAATCATATCCATCAGGGATTTTGTATTTCCCTTTGACATTCTTTACTTTTGTCATATTCAATTGTTTGTTTACGTAATCTTTCAGATCCATCACATTTGCTTTTTGTTTCTTACTCATTTTATAACACAACTTTTCATTTTTCATTCTTAACTACGAGCACACCTTCCTCTTCATGCGGCACAAACGGACCTTCTTTACATTCGAAGATACAACTGCCTGATTCAAGCGACTCCAATTTGTGCCATACTCCTTTGGGAATGTTTACGCCATAAACACCATCTTCTTGGCAAAGAACGATACTCTCGATGATTGATCCATCGTCGTTATATGTAGTTGACCGCACTTTGCCACGCAGTATCACGAACGACTCATCTTTTGTGGGATGCCGATGAATGGGAATGTCAGTGCCGGGTTCAATCGCATTCAGCATACGATGGCACTTTTCATCCAACGATTGATGAAAGTTATAGTTCATTCGCAGACGAGGCGAGGCCTGCGCTTGCCTCGTTACTTCGTTTAATAGTTGTTCGTTGATTACCATAGTCATCATTACTATTCCACTCCCATTAAGGTCGTTTACAATAAAGCGAAGCCACCTCAGTCACATTCCCGTTTTGACTTTTTGCCTGCTAAACCCGCGGCGGCACTATCATTACGGGGAATCGCTGAGGAACACCCTTTCTCGTTTTGCAAAGCCATTGTTTACTTTGCCATTGCAAAGATACGACTTTTTTTGCAATGGTAAGATTTTTCACAAAAAAGCCCATTCCTCCACGCCTGCACGTGAAGTGAAGAAGGGGCACCACAAGGCTTGTAACCACCTGAAATCTAAAGCCTTTCTGAACCCAGCAGGCCGTGCATAGATTTCCCCCATGTTCAGCATTTTTCTCGCTGCAAATATACAAAAAAAAGGCCGGACTCACTTTGGGATTCAGCCTTTTTCGTTTTGATTTTTGTTTTCGTTTTTGTCCTCGTTTAACATTTAACATCTTATCGCCTGAAGACGAAGATTCGCAACGCGATGATGAGTGCCACTTATTTCGGTTAATCCCGCCAGGATTATAATCAAAACACCTCAATAAATAGTGAAAAATCAAAAATAATATACAATGAAGAAAGTAATGCTTGTTTTTGGAACACGGCCGGAGGCTATTAAAATGTGCCCTTTGGTAAAAGAGTTCCAGAAATATCCTCAAGAGTTTGAAACCATAGTGTGCGTCACTGGCCAACACCGCGAGATGCTCGACCAGGTGCTCCGTATCTTCGAGGTGAAGCCCGACTACGACCTCAACATCATGAAACAAGGTCAAGACTTGTATGACGTAACAGCACGAGTACTTACTGGTATGCGTGATGTGTTTAAGGAGTGCAAACCTGATGTTGTTCTTGTTCATGGTGATACCACTACCTCAACGGCTGCTGCACTTGCTGCGTTTTACCAGCAAATCCCAGTGGGACATGTGGAAGCTGGCCTACGCACCCATAACATCTACAGTCCATGGCCCGAGGAGATGAACCGTCAGATTACAGGTCGCATTGCTACCTATAATTTCTCGCCTACACCTCTAAGCGAAAGCAACTTGAAGGAGGAAAAGGCGCAGGGTCAAATTTTTGTGACTGGTAATACCGTTATCGATGCCCTCCACATGGTGGTTTCTAAACTGAAGAGCGACAAGACTTTGGCAGATGAGCAAATTAACGTGTTGAAGAGTGCCGGTTATGATGTAACTCGTCTGAATGGAGGCAAGAAACTGGTTTTGATTACAGGTCACCGTAGAGAGAATTTTGGTGACGGTTTTATTTCTATGGTTACGGCTATGAAAGACCTCTCGGAGAAGTATCCTGATGTGGATTTTGTGTATCCCATGCACTTGAATCCAAACGTTCGCAAGCCCATCCACGAAGTGTTTGGTGAAGATTTGACTCGTCCGAACTTCTTCTTTATCGAACCGCTGCAGTATTTGGAGTTTGTTTATCTAATGGAGAAGAGCACTGTGGTGCTCACCGACTCAGGCGGTATTCAGGAAGAAGCCCCAGGTTTGGGTAAACCTGTATTGGTAATGCGCGACACCACCGAGCGCCCCGAGGCCTTGAAGAGTGGCACCGTTCACCTGGTAGGCACCAACCACGATTTGATTGTGGATGAAGTTAGCTCTTTGCTTGACGATGCAGTTGCCTACGAAAGGATGAGTAAGGCTGTGAATCCATACGGTGACGGCAAGGCTTGCAGCCGTATTGTGAGGGCGCTCAAAGGCGAGGCAGTTGATAGATACGAAGTGAAGTAATTGGTAAACTAAAGATAGTATTTCTTCTTGACATTTAACTCTTAACATTCAACATCTAAGGTGGCCTCCTGGTCTTTACGCGCAGCCAGTGCCACTTCGGGGCAGGAGGGTCTTCCGCACAGCTCGAATGCCCCATCTATAGAGGCGGGTTTCCCGCTGGTCTCTCAAACTGGTTCAATAGCCAGCGGGCCTGCCTTCTCTTAAATAAAAGTTTGATAATTCGAATTTATAGTAAATTAAAATCTACATCAATATGATTAACGTTATTGGACTGGGTTACATTGGCCTCCCCACGGCCTTGATGATGGCTTCCCACGGTGTGGAAGTTATCGGAACTGATTATAATAAGGAACTCGTTGCCACTTTGAATGCTGGTAAAACCACTTTCAAAGAAGATGGTCTTGATGAACTTTTCCAAGAAGCTCTCGCTAAGGGAATCAAATTCACCACAGAGTATCAGAAAACAGATATGTACATCGTCAGTGTTCCTACTCCTTATGACAAGTTCTCCAAGAAAGTGGATGCTTGCTACGTAGTGGCTGCCGTAAAGGACGTGATGAAGGTATGCCCGAAGGGTGCAACCGTTGTGGTTGAATCCACTGTAAGCCCCGGAACTATTGATAAGTTCGTTCGCCCCGTGATTGAGGCTAATGGCTTCAAGATTGGTGAGGATATCAATCTTGTTCATGCTCCAGAACGCATCATCCCTGGCAACATGGTGTATGAGTTGCTCCATAACAACCGCACCATTGGAGCCGACAGTCGCGAGATTGGTGAAAAGGTGAAGAAATATTACGCCAGCTTCTGCCAAGGCGAAATCGTAGTTACCGACATCCGAACTGCAGAAATGACTAAGGTAGTAGAAAACACCTACCGTGCTGTGAACATCGCTTTTGCCAACGAGCTTTCCCGCATTTGCCGTCACGACAATATGGATGTGTATGAAATCATCCGCATCTGTAACATGCATCCCCGTGTAAACATCTTACAGCCTGGCCCTGGTGTGGGTGGTCACTGCATCAGTGTTGACCCGTGGTTCCTCGTTGGTGACTATCCACAATTGGCCAAGGTGATTGACGAGAGTATGAAGACCAATGACTACCAGCCTGTGTTTGTTTTGGAGCGTATCCATGAGATAATGGAAGCTCATCACATTACGGATAACCGTCGCGTGGGTCTGTATGGTATCACCTACAAAGAGAATGTGGACGATGTGCGTGAAAGCCCGACCCTCCAGATGATTGACATTCAGGAGCGTCATCTCGCTCGTCCTCTCAAGAGCTTCGACCCCTTCTTTACCGAGAAAGAAATTGTGCCTAACCAGATTCTCGACTTCGACCAGTTCCTCTCCGAGGTTGACATGGTTGTCATCATGGTGAAGCACGACCATATCAAGCAGAATTGGGATAAGCTGAAAGGCAAAGTGATTCTCGATTGTCACAACATTTGTCCTTTAGAGGGTGTATATCACATCTAAGCTAGTTCCGTCGAACAGATAAATGAATATCAAATCCATACATATTAAAAATGTTCGGGGACTGGGCAACCATAAAGTCGAGTTGAATATGATTCCCAACAAACCGAGCATTTTGGTTGCACCAAACGGGTCGGGTAAGTCTTCATTCGCTTTTGCTTTTCAGTGGTTGAATAGAAAAAGGATGAAGCTTAATAAGGACGATGCATATATGGGTGATGAAAACAATAAGCCCAGTATGATAATTGAAGTCACCGACCCAGTTGACGTGCTTCAAGCTGATGAAAGCAAAAACGAAATAGTAAAGTGTTTCGATATTTTTGTTATAAACAGCAGTTTGATGGCAGTTGCGCCAGGTATGAGTTCTGGTTTACCGATGGGTAAAGCCCATGTAAGTGTTCCGGAAGTGGTTTTGATAGATAAGATACCTGATAATATTCAGGTGATTGACGACTTTGAAACCGTTTATTCTGTTGAAAAAGCAACAGTTGGTTACTATCCAGTTATTACCGCTTTGCTTGAAAACAACAGTTTTATGGCTGGTTTGGATATTCAATCGCTGCGATGTACCAAAATTCCAACGAGAAAAATAGAGAATTTTATTGAACGAACTAAAAGATATAGCGGCACAGTTGATGAGCGTCATTTAAGAATTGAGACTGAAGACTATCCAAGTCTTATTATGATACCAGCAATTGCAAATGCGATAGATAGTATTAGAAAAAAATCACCTGAAGATAGAGAGGCAAAACTTCTTTTAAAGGCTATAAGATTGGTGACTCTTTGCGCAAGAAAGGGAGATCAAATCGAAAAGAGGATAGCATATACTCACTACAAAAAAGAAGAACAAGATTGTCGTGAAATGTTTGCTGCATTAAAACAAACATGGAACGATACAACTATCCATAAGGTTAAAGACAAACTTAGTTTGAGGATAAATGATGCGCAACGTATATCTAACGGTGAACGTGATATAATGGTGTTTTTGGCAAACTTGTATA
>Ga0310690_10002496_pt1 | contig 29719 bp, 22 predicted proteins | sample AusTroGonzalo_MG_2_FD_207661 | JGI IMG/M metagenome (GOLD analysis project Ga0310690, IMG submission 207661) | Bovine rumen microbial communities from tropical cattle in Woodstock, Queensland, Australia - Gonzalo_04 (v2) (version 2) | ecosystem: Host-associated > Mammals > Digestive system >...
AAGAGTGGGGACCTTGTAGGCCTTGCCCAGCTCGACTTTATACTGGAAACCACCTGTTTCAACAATAGAATACATTTTGTAATCCTTTTTTGGTTGCTATTGGGGCCACAAATATAGTAAAAAAATGCGGGGTGTAAAGGGGTTTTGGGGAAAAAGGGCCAAATTCCGCATTTCAAGCATATTTCTCTCGCACCTTGCCACTCGTCCCCTGTCTAATTTCTATCTTTACACCGAAATTTCCATAAAGGACACCCGAATGAACAAGATTATGAGCCTTGACGGCGACTGGCAGATGAAATGGGACACTGAAGATTCCGGCATCTCCAATCGCTGGTATGCGACATACCCCGAAAACACCGAAACCGTTACTGTCCCCCACATCTGGGAACGCGCTTTCAGCAAGCTCCTGATGTCCCAGGATTGCGCATACTACTTCAAGCGGTTCACCCTGGACGACGAAAAGCTGGTTGCCAAACGCGTTTTCCTGCGTTTCGAGCGCATTTCGACCCACGCCTCCATCTGGCTCAACGGTAAGTTCCTGGGAACGCACTTTGGCGCCTACACCTCCTTCATCCTGGAAACCCAGAAGGCGCTCAAGATTGGCGAAGAAAACATTCTCTGCGTGCGCGTGGCCAACATGGGTGCCGCCAACAGCCGCATCGACTTCGGCCGCGAAAGCCGCGAAGGCGCCGACGACCGTTACGCCCACCCGAGCGAAATGCCGGTTGGCCTCCCGTGGAACCAGTACCCCTTCGGCGGTATCTACGGCCACGTGGACCTCATCCTCGGTAACGCGGCATTCATTTCCGATGTGCACCTCGAACCGGACATGGACCAGGAAAGGGTCACCGTCGAGACGACGTTCAACAACCCGCGCGGATTCCAGACCCGCCTGCGCATCCTCATGAAGAGCCCGAGCGGCGACGTGTACGAAAGCTACAAGACGCTCAAGCTCGACCGCGAAAACGCAACGACCAAGATGGTCCTCGGCATCAAGGACTGGAAAAAGGACAAGTGCGTGTGGAGCCCGGACAAGCCCAACCTGTTCGCCATCGAACTCCAGCTCGAAATCAAGGGCAACAAGGGCAAGGCCCCCGAGTATTCCTTCCCCGTCGTCAAAACGTTCAGCTTCCGCAAGTTTGACTGCCTCAAGGGCGACTACTACCTGAACGACCAGATTCTCAAAATCCAGGGCGTCAGCTACAACCAGCAATGGAGCGAAGGCGGCCTCTGGACCACCGACAACCCCAAGCTCGAAAAGGACCTCCGCGCAGTGAAGGCGGCGGGATTCAACGCCATCCGCAGCTGCGGCGCCCCGCTCAGCACCGACGCTCTGGACATCTGCGACCGCATCGGCCTTTTGGTGTTCCAGGAATTCCCATTCCACACGATGCGCTCTACCCCGCAGGGCCTCGAAATCGCGAAGAAACTCATCAACGATATCGTCAAGGAACAGCAGCACCATCCATGTATCGCCGTATGGGTCCTCGGCTCCGAGAACGGCACCTTCATGCTCCAGAACGGCAACAAGCTCCTGAACATGATTAGCCCGCTCGACATGTGCCGCCCGGCCATCAGCAACCTCGACAGTATCTACCTCGACAACGAAGGCGCCTTCTACAAGGATACCGGCAAGCTCCTGCCCGTCTCGAACGACAGGATTTTCCAGTACGCCACGTTGCGCATCAACCCGCGCCTGAACCCGAGTGCCGCCTACACGCATTACCTCGCCCACTGCTTCGACAAGGAAAACGACGAACTCGACATCCCGGATACCGGCCTCGGCGACTCGAACTTCCAGGAAGGCGAAGAAAACTTCGCGGCGGACATCGAGAACAAGCTGCTGGTCACGCTCAAGAACCACACGCTGCTCCCGAACAAGCCGACCAACATCAACGGTCCGCGCTGCATCAAGAGCCAGAAAGAAATCAAGAACCTCTATAAGGCCGTCGAAACGTTCCTGAGCGAAAGCGGCAAGTCCGTCTGGGCCTCCTTCGAGGACTTCAACAAGGACCTCCGCGCCATCGCGACCAAGAGCAAACTCGACCAGATTACCGCCCTCCAGAGCAACCCGCAAGTCGCCGGCTTCTTCCTCGACCAGTGGGCCGACTACGGCACCGACTTCGGCGGCATCTGCAACGAGAACCGCGAAAGCAAGGGCCTCGAGAAGTTCACCCGTGAAATCACCGCGCCGAGCCGCGTGCTCATCAGCGAACTGGAACACGTGGTCACTCCGCAAAGCGAAATCAACTTCCAGCTCACGCTGCTCAACAACAGCCGCTGCGAAAACGTGGAAGTCGAAGTCTCGCTGGTGGACGAAAGCGAAAAGGTTCTCTCTTCGCAGACAATCACCCCGGAAGAACCTGCCGGCAAGACAAGCCTTACCCAGCTGGGCATCTGCACGATGGTCGCCCCGCGCAACCTGGGCTACTACCGCATCAAGCTTACGCTCAAGGACAACGGCAAGGAAATCCATTCCTCCTTCGAAGACCTGATTGTCATCGAGCAGTCCGACGTGAAGAGCGCGATGAGAAAGGTTTGCTTCCTCGACGAAAACGAGGAATCGAGCGACGCCCTCGCCGCACTCGCTGGCCCGGAACAGATTATCTTCACGGCCAACTTGAGTTCCTGGCCCGACGAAATCCTGTACAAGATTATCGACGTCACGAAGAACGGCGGCAAGACGCTCCTGCTCTCCGACCTCACGACCGAAGATATCGACTTCCTGAACCAGAGCCACCACTTCGATTCGACGATCGAAGCCCAGTGGTCTACCGGCGCAAAGGAAATCAGCGTCCACTACCTCCCCGAAGGGTCCCCGCTCCTGCACGTGTTCGGCAACAAGAAAGTTCTCGACCACAACTCGGCAGCGGCCATGCCGGGCATCTCGCTGAACGAGCTCCCGAACGCAACCGTCTACGCACGTTCCGTCAGCATCAAGGACGGCGAAGTCAAGACGGGCGTCGACCTGCAGCTCTACCCGTTCGGCAAGGGACGCATCATGTTCAACCAGTTCAGCGTTATCGAAGGTCTCGAAACGAACGCGCTGGCCGACAGGCTCTTCAAGGCCATCGTCGACCTGCTCTAATTGGTTATATGGTTAATTTGAAATCGGTCCGATCCGTCGGGCCGATTTTTTTTGTTTTATTTTATTCGTTTGCGGACGAATCCTGGACGCAGCGGACGGACAGCCCGAACTCGACATAAGTTTCGTCAATGGAGCCCGAAGCCCGGCCGGCGACGAAGCCCGCACTGTTCATGTTGTTGGCGCGCACTTCGGTAGAAGTCCACAGGTAGGCGTTCTCGCCTCCGTAAAAGAAATTCTTCATATAGTAATAACCGCCCGGCACGATGCGCATCCCGTAAGAATCGTCGTTCTTGTCGGATTCAGGCCAGAATTCCTTGGCCTTGAGCATTCTACCGGCCACATCGACACCGCCGACATCCTCGAAAAGCGTCGTAAATTCATCCTTCGAAGGGAGGTGCCAACCTTCCGGACAGGCCTTGACCGCAGCGTTCCAGTGGTAAAGCCTTCCATAGGTTTCGCAGTTTTCTTCTAAGCCACCATAGCACCAGGATTTGCCGTAAAAGCCACCTTTCTTGTCGGCATCGTAGAACTTCATGTTCTCGGCCATCCAGACTTGCTCGCCCACCTTCACCGTCTTGTACACGCGATTATCGCGAGGATCGGTAAAAGGAGTTCCTTCCTGTACTAGACTTTCTACCGCCGGTTCTGCGGGCGCATCGGATTCCGCGTCGGTACACGCCCAAACGAGGACAGCCAGAAACGCTGCGCCCAGCATGAAATTAACGGAGAGGTCCTTTACAGAAACGTTCTTCACAATCCCCCACTACAAATGCATACGGAAAGCGAGTCCAAACACAAAAAGGAAAATGAAATGTAGCATAATATGGATTTCTGGCATCGAAAAAAAAGTTTTCATCCAGGAAAACCGATTTTTGAGCACAAAAAAAGGACCCAGCGCAGAGAGAGAGCGCCGGGCCCTAATCACCCAAGTCCGATATTCGCAACTATTCACCCTCGTCGCGAATAAAAACAAACCTGTAAATTTTAAAATAACTCCAAACGGGAGAAAAACCAAATTTCTATATTAAAAAATATGACTCAAACATATTCCAATTTGGACCAATACTCTGATATTTTGGCAAATAACGCCAAAAACGCAAGCAAGAATCTCCGCACGCTGACCGCCGAGAAGCGCAGCGCCGTGTTAAACCTCGTGGCAAAACTCATCCGCGAGAAGAAACCAGAAATTCTGGCCGCCAACAAGATTGACCTCGAAGCCGCCACCGGGAAACTCGACGACTCGAAGATGGACCGTTTGACCCTGAATGACGCCCGCATCGAGGCCATGGCCAAGGGTGCCGAAGAAATTGCCTCCTTTGCCGACCCGCTGAACCGCGTGCTCGAAAGCCGCGAACTCAAAAACGGCATCAAGATTAGCCGCGTGGCCGTGCCTATCGGCGCCGTGTTCTTTATTTTCGAAAGCCGCCCGAACGTGACGATTGACGGCGCATGCCTCTGCTTCAAGGCGGGCAATGCCGTGATTTTGCGCGGCGGCAAGGAATCGCTCAACTCTGCAAAGTGCCTCGCCGGGATTTTCCACGAAGCGCTTGCCGCAAACGGCATTAGCGAAGACGCCGTGCAGCTCGTGACCGAAACGAGCCACGACCTGGTGGGCATGCTTTTGCAGCGCAACGACTGCATCGACCTCGTGATTCCCCGCGGCGGCGAACGCCTGATCCGCGCCGTGGTCGACCAGAGCAAGATTCCCGTAATCAAGCACTTCAACGGCATCTGCCACGTGTACGTGGACAAGTCCGCCGACATCGACAAGGCGGTGAACATCCTCATCAACGCCAAGACGCAGCGCACCGGCGTGTGCAACGCCATGGAATGCGTGATTATCGACCGCCATATCGATGACTCCAACGTCAAGAAACTCCTGGATTGCCTTGCCGACCGTGGCGTGGAACTCTTCGGCAACAAGGACGCCCAGAGCCACGACAGCCGCATCGCAGACATCGGCGACGACTCTAACTACCACCACGAATACCTCGCCCTCAAGGCAAGCGTCAAGTTCGTCGATAACGTCGCCGAAGCTTGCGACCACATCGAAAAGAACAGCAGCCGCCACACCGAAGCCGTGGTCGCCGAAGATACCAGCGTGCAGGACTACTTCGTGGCGAACGTGGACAGCAGCAGCGTGATGGTGAACGCCAGTACGCGCTTTGCCGACGGTGGCGAATACGGCCTCGGCGCCGAAGTGGGAATTTCCACCGACAAGTTGCATGCCCGCGGCCCCATGGGCGTGGAAAGCCTCTGCAGCTACAAGTGGATTCTCCGCGGCAACGGGCAGGTTAGGGGTTAAGATGAAATTCGAAGACCTAATTAAAGAAATCAAGTTTGAAGTGGAATTCGGTGGCGTAAAACTTGCGCCAGCAATCGTTCAAGATGCCGACAAGGGCGACGTGCTGATGATGGCATGGATGAACGAAGAAGCGCTCCGTCGTACAGTCGAATGTGGCGAGATGGTTTTCTGGAGCCGTAGCCGCAAGGAATACTGGCACAAGGGTGACACCAGCGGGAACGTGATGACCGTCGTGGAATGGGCTGCCGACTGCGACAGCGATGCCCTCCTGTTCAAAGTACGCATGCAGGGTCCGCAGGTTGCCTGCCATACGGGAGCCCGCAGCTGCTTTTTCAAGAAGTGCGACTAATAGCGACAGTCTCCGTGCACTTTTCCTAAAGCTTTATCTTGTAAATCTGTGGCCAGTTTTTCCCTGTAACCCACAGGGTCTTGCCGTCGTAGGCAATTCCGTTCAGCACATCGGCGGAGGGATAGCGTTTTTTCACATCCTTGGCCTTGGCGGTAAAGTCTAGATACTTGACGACCTTGCCGCTGGGGAGTTCAATGACAGCGATCAGCGCCGTCTGCCAGATGTTGGCGTAAAGGGTGTTCCCGACCACTTCCAGTTCGTTAAGCATGGGTACAGGCCGACCCTCATCGGTCACATGGATTGTTCCGATGACGTTGAATGCTCCCAGGGCAATTTTCAAAAGTTCATCCGAGCCGTTGCTCATGAGCAGGGCGTCGCGCCAATAGGTCAGCCCCCATCCTTCTGTCGGGATGCGGAACTCGCCCTTCGCCTTGAACGGCTTGCGATTGTAGATAAACGCTTTTTTCGATTTCCAAGTGAGGTAGAAGATGTCCTCCCCCACGGCCACGGAACCCTCGCCGAAATAGCGTTCGACAAGGCGCGCGGAATCGAGGATTTTCCCTTCGAGCGTGCGGCGGTAAAGTCCCGAGCCGCCATACTGGCCCGTACTTTCGATCAAATCGGAACCGTCAAAGAAAAGGCCTTGCGTAAAATGGGACGTCTCGTGCGAAACGGAATCCACAATGGTCGGCACAACGCGCGGAGTTTCGGCAAATACGAGAGACGTGAGGAGTAAGACGAGAGGCGAGAGACGAGAGACGAGAGAGTATCCCTTCGGCAGGCTCAGGGATCTTATCACCAAAAGAAGGGTTCGATTCATAAAGCTCATTGCGTAAAATTACTAAATTACCTGGCATGGGCGAACTCAGGACACCGGCCAAGGTCAAGATTATCGTGGGCATCCTCGCAAAAGATTCGCAAGCCGTCGAATCGGTAAGGGCGACTTTGTGCGAAAAGTTCGGCCCCGAAGACCTGAACCTAGCCCCATTCCCCTTCACGTTCACCAACTACTATGTCGATGAAATCGGCAGCGCCCCCGTCCGAGCGTTCTTCAGCTACGAGAACCTGGTGGAACGTGAAACCATCGTCGACATCAAGCTCTGGACAAACGATATCGAACTCGAAATCGCCGAAAAGAACGGCACTCCGGGGCTGCGGCCCGTGAACCTCGACCCGGGCTACATGACGCTCGGGCAGTTTTTCCTCGCCACCACCAAGGACCAGCGACAACGCGTGTACATGCAACGCGGAATTTTCGTAGAGCCCACGCTGTATTTCCAGGACGGGCACTTCCACGCCTTCGACTGGACATACCGCGACTACCAAAGCGAAAAGTACATCCAATATTTGGAACAAGTCCGCGCCCGCCTCGCCTACCAGATGAGCACGGGAAAGCCGTATAGGCTCAGACGAGAGAACGGACCTGCGGTCCTACAGACGAGAGACGAGAGAGGCTCCAGGCACGAGGCTCGAGAAGCAAAAGCATGACACACTCTAACCCCTAGCCACTAACCACTGTTTACTAACCACTTCCTACTAAACTTATGAAAGCCGGAATTTTTACCATCATCCTCCTCATCATCAGCAACGTGTTCATGACCGCCGCCTGGTACGGCAACCTCAAGCTGAAGGAAATGCACATCAGCACCGACTGGCCGCTCATCCTCGTGATTCTCGCATCGTGGGGCGTTGCCCTCATCGAGTACTTCTTCATGATCCCGGCCAACACCATCGGCAGCCGCATCAATGGCGGGCCGTTCAGCCTCATGCAGCTCAAGGTCATCCAGGAAGCCATTTCCATCACCGTATTCACGGTCATCGCGACCACGGTATTCAACAACGAAGCGCTCCAGTGGAACCACATCGTCGCCTTCGTGCTGATCGTCGCCGCGGTGTTCTTCGCATTCCTCAGGTAGCCCGCAGGAGTTTACCGTGCAGTTTTTCCGGAAAGTAGCCCTGGGCAGCATTCTCGCCCCCATAGTGCTTTCGCTAGCGTGCCTGAGTGCGCCCGCCGAAGCCGCGGCTACTACCGGAGCAAAGAAGGACGAAAAGAGTGCAGTCCAGGACAAAAGCAAAAGCACGGCAAAGAAGAAGCCCACAAAGAAATCCAGCCCGGCAAAGAGCAAAGGCAAAAAAAGCAGCAAGGGTTCGGACAAGGTCCTGATTGACGCAAACGACCCCAAGGCCTTCACCAAGGCTATCCTCATGGAAAAGAAGGGCGTCAAGTACGAAGTCGTCGGAGAAAAGCGTCCGGCCGCACCCAAGGCCGAACAAAAAAAGAAACCCATAGACATCTACCTGGACCTTTCCAAGATGCTAGTGCCTATCACGCACGAGGCTCTAATCGGCTCCCCCTACGGAATCCGCGACCACCGCCTGCACAGGGGTGTCGACGTGAACGTCATCAAGAACGAACCTGTCGTTGCTGCACTGCCGGGCAGAGTCATCATGTCGAGGTACAATGCGGGCGGATACGGACACTATATCATCGTGGAACACGAGAACGGGCTCCAAACCCTTTACGGGCACCTGTCCGAAAGATTGCAGAAAGCCGACGATTACGTCTATCCCGGAGATATCGTCGGCTTGGCGGGCAGTACTGGCAAATCCTCGTCGGCGCATCTCCACTTTGAAATCCGCTATGGCGAAGTCAATATCGATCCCGCCACCGTCATCGACTTCCCGCGCTGGTCCTTGAAAAAAGGCGTAGAGAAATTCTCGATAAAGAAAGCCACTGAAGCCCACCGGAAAATCCAGAACAAACTTAAGAAATACAATTATTACGTGGTCAAGAAAGGCGATACCCTCGGGGATATCGCCAACTGGTTCAATATTTCCGTTGAGTCGCTTTGCAGAATCAACAATCTCAATAAAGACGCCCCACTCCGGATTGGATTAAAACTGCACGGAAGTAAAAATTAAGTAGAGCTCACAGCTCTAAAAACGCTTGCTTGAGTTCGCGCGTAGCAGTCTCGGGGTCGGCCACTTTCATGATTGCGGAGACAACGCAGATTCCCGCGATGCCGGAACCCTTCAGCACAAAGATGTTGTCCTTGTTCAAGCCGCCGATGGCGTTCACCGGAATGGGCACGGCCTTCACAACGTCCTTGAGCGTTTCTACCGGGGTAATGACCGTATTTACGTGAGTCGTCGTGGGGTAAATCGCACCACAACCCAAGTAATCAGCACCCTGCTCGTAAGCTTCGAGCGCCTGCGGCACGGTCTTGGCCGTAACACCCACAATCTTGTCTTCGCCCATGAGCTTGCGCGCCAGATGTACCGGCATGTCGCTCTGCCCCACATGCACGCCTTCCGCGCCGATAGCAAGAGCCACATCCACGCGGTCGTCGATAATCAGCGGGATTCCATAACGGGCGGTAATTTCGTGCGTCGCCGTTGCAAGCCGCATGTACTCCCGTGTAGACTTGTCCTTTTCGCGCAGCTGGATAATCGTCGCGCCGCCCTTGCAGGCCGCCTCCACCACGGGCAAGAAGCGTTCTTCGGGAACGCAAGTACTGTCAGTGATAAAGTAAAGCATCATATCGAGATTTTTGCGCATAAGTAAGTCCTACACGTAAAGGTAATCGTTCAAGACAGGCTGTAAACCTTCGCCCGAAATATCGCTGTACATGGCGTTGAAGCTGCGGCCGTCGTTGATTTCGAACTGCTCGTCGCCGCCTTCCCCATCGTCCTTGCCGCTGTACTTGCTTTCGTGATCACCAATGCCGGTCGAAACGCCGGCGGAAACCTTCGTCGCACAGATTTTCACGATACCGTTGCGGAATTCCTTGCTTTCGCGGCTCGAGACCGTGATGCCCACGAACGGGAGGAAGATGCGGTAGGCGCAGAGCACTTGGCAGAGTTCCTTCTCGTGCACGTCGAGCGGGTCGATTTTGTCGTTGTTGATGATGGGGCGAAGTCTCGGGCAGCTGAGGCTCATCTCGGCATGCGGATACTTCTTTTGCAGGTAATACACGTGGAGCGCACTGGCGAGCGCATCGCGGCGGAAGTCCGAAAGGCCGAGGAGAGCGGAGAACGCGACACCGCGCATACCCGCCATCAGGGCGCGTTCCTGCGAGTCGAAGCGGTACGGGAATACACGCTTGTGGCCGAGCAGGTGGAGTTTTTCGAAGCGCACCTTGTCGTAGGTTTCCTGGAAGACAGTCACGTAGTCCACACCGCATTCATGCAGATAGCGGTATTCGTCGACATTGACCGGGTAGACTTCCACGCCCACCATGCGGAAATACTTGCGGGCCAACTTGCAGGCCTCGCCGATGTATTCCACGCTGCTCTTAGCGCGGCTTTCGCCGGTGAGGATCAAGATTTCTTCCATGCCGCTGTCGGCAATGACCTTCATCTCGTGCTCAATCTGCTCCATCGTGAGCTGCATGCGCTTGATATGGTTGTAGCAGTTGAACCCGCAATACACACAGTAATTTTCGCAGTAGTTCGCGATGTAGAGCGGCGTGAAGAAATAGACGTTATTGCCAAAGTGCTTGCTCGTCTCGATTTTAGCCTTCGCGGCCATCTGTTCCAGGTACGGGGCGGCGGCGGGAGAAAGGAGCGCCTTGAAGTCTTCGAGCGTGCAGCGTTCATGTTCGAGCGCGCGCTTTACGTCCTTGCCGGTGTACTTGGAGTAATCGTAGTTCTCGGACTGCGAGAGGACTTTTTCGGCGATGTCCGACTGGATGACTTCCATGCCGGGCAGGTAATCCATGATGTTCGTGCGGGCGCTCGGATCGGTTTCGATGCGGTGTTTCTTGGCGAGCGCACCTTCCGAAAGGTTCCCGGAATCGAACAGGTAGTTGTTGTCTTTTCTTTCGCTTTCCATTTTATCAAATCCTTCGACAAAGCACTTCGGCAGGCTCAGTGACCTTATGTCGAACCACGTTCCTAATCTCTCAAGAATCCTGTGAGCGGGTCGGAGGCGGAAGCCCCGCGCGTGAGAACGCGCCCAAGGCCTGCGAGGTAGGCCTTGCGACCCGCCTCGATAGCAAGCTTGAAACTCTGGGCCATCATGGGCAAGTCGCCCGCGGTAGCAAGCGCCGTGTTCGCCATGATAGCGGCGGCACCCATTTCCATAGCGGCACAGGCTTCGGACGGTTTGCCGATACCCGCATCCACGATGATGGGCAAATCGATTTCATCGATGAGAATCTGGATGAACTCGCGCGTGGAAAGGCCCTTGTTGCTCCCAATCGGGGCTGCAAGAGGCATCACGGCTGCGGCACCCGCGTTAGCGAGGTCGCGCGCCACGTTCAAGTCCGGGTACATGTACGGCATCACCACGAAACCCTCCTTCGCGAGGGTTTCGGTCGCCTTGATGGTCTCGTAGTTATCGGGCAAAAGGTACTTCGTGTCGCGCATGATTTCGATCTTGACGAAATCACCGCAGCCGAGTTCGCGGGAAAGGCGCGCGATGCGCACCGCTTCCGCGGCGTTCCGTGCGCCGGAAGTATTCGGCAGCAGGGTCACGCCCTTCGGGATATAGTCCAGAATATTTTCGTGGTCCTTCGTGTTCGCACGGCGCACGGCGAGGGTCACAATCTGTGCCCCGGCATCGCGCACCGCAGCCTCGATCAGCTTGAGGGAGTACTTGCCGGAACCCAGGATAAAGCGGGAAGTAAATTCATGACCGCCGATAACAAGTTTGTCGTCCATAAAGCCTTCGTAATGTTTTTTCGGGGGTAAATATAGAATTAGTGATTAGGGGTTAGGGGCTAGGATCTAGAGACTAGGGAAAATTATCACGGCTTCGCCGTCTTATATTGACGCACGAAGTGCGTGATTCTTATTCACTAGCCTCTAGCCCCTAGCCTCTAGTCTCTACAAAAAAACTCCCAGCCTTCGCGGCCGAGAGTTTTGCAAAACATTTTCTGCGCCATTACAGCGGAATGTTCGCGTGCTTTTTCCAGTGCCTCTTCTGTTCCTTGGTCTTCAAGGCGTCAAAAGCGGCAACCAGGCGCTTGCGCACGTCGGCAGGACGGATGACCTCGTCGACCACGCCCATGGAGGCGGCCACGTAGGGGTTCATCAAGTCTTCTTCGTACTGTGCGATGCACTGGGCACGGGCAGCCACCGGATCCGGGGCCGCAGCGATTTCCTTCTTGTTGATGATCTCGACGGCACCTTCGGCACCCATCACGGCCACCTGGGCAATCGGGAGAGCGAACACGTAGTCGGCACCCACGTCCTTGCTGTTCATGGCGATGTAGGCACCACCGAAAGCCTTGCGCAGAATGAGCGTGACCTTCGGGACAGTCGCTTCGGCAAAGGCGTACAGGAGCTTTGCACCGTGACGGATGATGCCCGAGTATTCCTGCTTCGAACCCGGCATGTAACCCGGAACGTCGACGAGCGCGAGAAGCGGAATGTTGAAAGCGTCGCAGAAGCGCACAAAGCGGCCGGCCTTGTCGGAACCGTCCACGTCCAGGGAACCCGCGAGCACCTTGGGCTGGTTGGCGACGATACCGATCGCTTCGCCGTTCAGGCGGGCAAAACCGATCACCACGTTCTTGCCCCAGTCGCTCTGCACTTCGAAGAAGCTGTCGACATCGGCAAAGGCGGCAATCACCGACTTCACGTCGTAGGCCTGCTTGTAGTTATCCGGGACAATTTCCTGGATAGAGGCGCTGTTGTCAAAGGAAGCGGCCACTTCGCTAGCTTCGGCCTTCGCCGGGAGGAACTTCTTGAAGAAGGAAGAGAATCCTTCGTCGTTCTTGGCGGCTTCGGCAAACTTGCAGTTGCATTCGGCAGATTCCTTGCGGTTGCTCTGCGGCAAGTAGCTCAGGAGCTTGCGGACGCCTTCGAGACAAGTCTTGTCGTCGTCGTACATGAAGTGCGCCACGCCAGACTTGGAGGTATGCACCGGAGCGCCACCCAGTTCGGCAGCGGTAATGTTCTCGCCCATCACCTGCTTCACCACGGCAGGGCCGGTCAGGAACATCTGGCTCGTCTGCTTGGTCATGAAGATAAAGTCGCTCAGGGCCGGAGAATAGCAGGCACCGCCCGCGCAGGGACCCATAATCACGGCAATCTGCGGAATCACGCCGGAAGCCCAGACGTTGCGGGCCATGATGGCGCTATAACCGGCGAGGGAGAACACGCCTTCGTCAATGCGGGCTCCACCACTGTCGTTCATCGCGACAAACGGGGCACCGGCTTCGACAGCCATATCCAAGACGCGGCAAATCTTTTCGGCGTGGCACTGGCCCAGAGAGCCGCCACCCACGGTAAAATCTTGAGAAGAGGCGAATACGAGACGGCCATTCACCTTGCCGTAACCCGTCACGACACCGTCGCCGAGGAAAATCTTGCTTTCCTTGAGCACGCGGTTGCTCGACTTGCGCAGGGCGCCGACTTCCACAAACGTGCCGGCATCAAACAGCATCTCCATGCGCTCGCGTGCAGTGAACTTACCGGACTGGTGCTGCTTATCGACACGTGCAGCGCCACCGGCCGCCTGGGCCTGGGCCAGGAAGCCTTCCAGTTTCGTCATGTACTTTTCATTCCACATAGTGTAAAGATCTCCTTTACTGTAACAATTTCGTAGCCAAAGATAAAAATTGTTAACAATGCGGTCAACTCAGAAAGGAGGCTTTCCGAGCCGCATAAGAAAGATGAAAGATTATTTTAAGCACGCCGCCCCGGGGGCAATCTAATCCAAGCCAAGAATCAGCCGAACCGCCGTAAGGGCCTGGTGCGCGGCACAAAGCATCACTCGCGGAGCAACCAAACCCATTCCGTCGGCGACATCGCTCACGCCGTCGCCACAGAGGAAGAATTTGTCCGTAATCCTGCGGGTGCGGATGGTGTTCCCGCCGTCAAAGCCCGCCATCCCGGAAGCCGCCACCAGGAACTTGTCCGGCATCGTCTCGAGTACCGTGTTCACAAGCATCGCCTTCGCCTCGGCATTGTCGAACGCCTCGCACACCACCTGGGCCCCGCCCACAATGCGGTCCACGTTCTCGGCGGAAATCTTCTCGAAATGAGTCTCGAATTCTGCGTAGGGAGCAATTTCCTTGAGGTTTGCAAGGAGCGCCTCGGGCTTCGGGAGCCCCACCTGACTTGCCTTGTACTGCTGGCGATGCAGGTTCGTCACGTCAACGCAGTCAAAATCCACAAGCACAAGCTTGCCCACCCCCGCACGCGCCAACGAAATCGCGATATTGGAACCAAGCCCGCCCAGCCCGCACACGGCCACCGTCGCCGCCTGCAACTTGCGAACGGCCTCGGCGCCCTGCCGCATCTCGAGCGCGGCAAGCATTTCCTGTTGCGAAGGGATTGCGGCAGACGATCCCATCACCCGCCACCTACAAAGTTCACGACCTCGACAACATCGCCGTCGGCAAGCACCGTCTCGGCATACTTCGCCTTCGGCACAATTTCTTCGTTGCGTTCCACCGCGATGCGTACGGAATTGTACCCCGCTTCCGCGATGTACTGCGCGACGGTCTTCCCCGCCGCATCGACCTGCTGTCCATTTATGGTAAGCATGGCACAAATATAGAATATACTAATGGCATCCACAACAATATCGGCAGCATCAGCAGCATCGGTGCCGTTATTGGAACCGTCTCAGGCAACAAGAAAGGCCGATGCAAGGAGCCCTACCAGCGTAAAGCCTTTAGCTCCTGCCATAAAATCACTCAATCGCTTCATTTTACCCCCGCGGTCCAAACCTTCATTGAATATAGAAATATCGAAGAAAAAGCGGTTTAGTCCTTGACGCAACGGACGGAGATGGCGTAGGACTTGCTTAAAAAGCCCAACTCCACCTCATCGGAGGCGGCGATCACCAGGCTGTAGGCGTTGATTTCATAGCCCCCATCAGTGGCACTCCAGAAACTAGCGTAGCAGTCGTAGCAGGTGCCTTTGAAGTCGCCATCGGCATACCTGGGTCCTACAGGGAGCGCAGAGAAGCCAACGCCATCCGTACCGTTGAGATTATTGCGCCAACCCGTCTGCGACCTAAGAATCTTACCAGCAGTCAAGCTTCCGCCAACTTCAGTAAGCAACGTATTCCATTCGGTGTAGGTCGGCAAGTGCCAGCCATCGGGGCAAACACCCCGAACCTTTGCTGGGAGTGTACAGATCTTGCTGCAACCGCAGTCTATGGACTTATCCTTATAAAGCTTGACAGAATCGATTGCCGCCGCCCAGGTGTAGAGACGGCCTGTCACGGCGCAATTTTCTGCCTTGTTGTCATAACAAGAACTGCGATTCAACAGGCTCGGAGTCTTCGTGCTGTCGGCATAGTTCAGGTTTTCCGCCATCCATGTCTGCTTGCCAATCTTTATGGTCCTGTAAACCTTCTTATCTCGGCCGTCGGTCATAGTGCCGTATTTAATATCTGGATTAAAGCGGCACTCCTTCGGGACATCCCAATCCCATCCAGTGCGTCCATCCAAAATAGCAGAACAGTTCAGTTCAGCGGATGAAGTGTCAGAAGATTCAACACTAGACTCTTCACTACCAGAAACAACAACCCAATCCCCGTTTTCGCAAACGTAGGCCTTTTTCTCGCCTTTCACATAGGCCGTCGAACCTTCGCGCGAATTGATACAAACAGGCAAGTCGTCGTAGGCGGTCTCCGTGATATCCGTTTCGGGCACATCAGCAGCCTCGGCACCGTTATCGGAACCATCGCATGCAACGAAGAATAATGTAAAGAACAATGCGAGCGCAATGCAGGGGAAAAATAACTTCATAGCCCAAACCCTTATTCAAATCACTAATCTAATATAATTTTCCGCCATTGCTCACAGCTCATTACTCGTGCTATCGCAAGTGTCGCATGGAGTCACCACGGTCAAAGCATCAGAGCTACTGCTGGAATCAGGAGAAGAACTGCTACTAGAATCAGGGACAAAACTGCTGCTGGAATCAGTGACAGAGCTGCTGCTGGAATCAGGAGCAGAGCTACTGCTGGAATCAGAAGCAGAACTGCTGCTGGAATCAGGGGCAGAGCTGCTGCTAGGCACCTGTTGTCCGGCAGCATCCTCGACACAGCGAACAGGAATCATCGAACATCTGTTAAGAGACCTATAACCAGCCACACTTTCATCATAGGACAAAGCTGCGGCATTGGCATTTATGCTTCCATTAGGGTCAGAAGTCCAAAAAACAGCATCCTCACCGATATCATCAAACCATGCGTTACCATCAGGATCGACAACAGTTCCATATGCGAGGCTGACTGTTGGCATCGTATAATGACGGACTCCTGCAGGTAGAGCAGAAAAGCCAAAAGGATCGTCTCCATTGTAAATTGTTGGCCAGCCACTCCGCGACCGTAGCATTTGCCCCGCAACGGATTTACCGCCAACGGTTTCGAACAGCGTTTCCCATTCAGCCCGACTTGGCAAATGCCAACCATTGGGACAAAGGTTTTGAAAATCAAAAAATGAATAAAGTACACTCGATATTTCACAATTTTCCGGTTGGTCATCATAACAAGTATAGTGAACGTCGCTGCCACGGTAATTGAGATTCTCCGCCATCCATACCTGACTTCCAATTTTAACAGTCCTATAAACCTGACCATCGCGAGAATCCGTCAGGGAACCGTAATTTACGCCAGGATTAGGACGAACATCCTTCAACATATCCCAATTCCAAAGTGCAACAGAATCATTCGACTTCATCGCGTCAGAATCATTATCTTTGAGGCAGCGAACCGAATTACCCATATGTGTATAAGAACTTCGGACCTGAACAGCGGATTCCTTGGCCTGCATTTTGATTGTTGACGGAGCTCTCGTCGCAGTCCAGAAATAAGCAACAGTATCCCTTTCCCTAAAAGAATCACGATCACCGTCCGAAGATGTCGATGCGTACCTGGAACCATAGCCCGCAAGTAGCGCAGAGAACTGGTAATCATCGGAACCATTCCATTTATTCGACTTAAGCACCTCGCCAGCGACTAAACCACCTCCCACAGTTTCAATCAGAGTGATCCAGTCACTTTCCGATGGCAAATGCCAACCGGCGGGGCAAACACCACGTGTAGGGTATTTCGACACGCATTCACTATAAGAACCACAATCCTTTCCATCTGTGCTGAATACGGCGGCGCTATCCATCGCGGCACTCCACAGATAGTAGCGCCCGAATATTTCACAACGAAGACCGCTGTAACAGAAACTGCTAGAATCAAGGGTCTTTGTTCGCTGCAAATAACGGAAATTCAAATTTTCCGCCATCCACACCTGGTCGCCAATCTTTACAGTCCTGTAAGTTTGACTGTCACGCAAATCCGTTAAAATATTATTAACATCATCATACGTGCTACCCGCCGAAGACGCGCTCCACGTAGTTGCCTGGTCACTAACTACGCTAACAGAATCCTGTTGGAGCGAACTTGAGGACGACTTGATTTTTTCACTACTGCTGGAAGTAACCTCTTCCCAGTGACCGTCTTCGCAAAGGTAAGTAAGTTCTTCCTCTTTCACGTAGGCGGTTTTCCCGTCGAGCTTTTTACCACAAACTTTGAGCTCGACAAAGGCATCCACGACAATATCGGCAGCGCCACCGCTACCGGAAGAAGTCTCTTTCCAGTGACCGCCTTCGCAACGGTAGGTAAGTTCTTCCTCTTTCACGTAGGCGGTTTTCCCGTCAAGTTTTTCACCACAAACCTTGAGATCGCTAAAGGCATCCACGACAATATCGGCCGCATCGGCAGCATCGGCTGTCATGGCGGTATCCCGTTCTGACTCGCTGACGTTATTGTTATCGCCGCCACAGGCAACAAGAAGGGCCGACGCAAGGAGTCCTACCAGCGTAAGGCCTTTCGCACCTGCCACAAAATCATTCAATCGCTTCATTTTACCCCCGCGGTCCAAACCTTTATTGAATATAGAAATATCAGGGAAAAAGTGGTTTAATCCTTGAGGCAACGGACAGAAGCGACGGAGAATAAGTCACCCTTCCAATCAGCAGCAGTTTCAAAAAATAAAAGTGACGAGTTAAAACCTGGTGCATAAGTAGTGCGTGTATAGTGAGTGGCATAGCGGTCATAACCACTAGAACTCCACCAAAGTTGCCATCCCCCTCTCAATTCACGAACTGTCCCAAATACAGCAGGAAGAGCCGAAAAGCCATAGGCATCCGTGCCTTTCAAACCATAATCATCCCAACCGGTTGTTGATCTAAGTACCCCTAGCGAGTCAAGACCATCCCTGATTGTCGCCTTGTACAGTATTAACCATTCCGTTGAGTCCGGCAGGTGCCACCCCTTTGGGCATACTCCACGAATGCCCGATAGACAGTTGGTTCTATAATCGCAATTGACGGCCGTATTGCCGGGAATAATGCCCGCAGAGTCCACAGCGGCACTCCACATATAAAGGCGACCATATTTCTCGCAATACGCCCACGAAATGTCGGGACATTCGCAAGATTCCGGCGAATAGGGACATTCTATGTTTGTATCCAACACATCGTTGAAACAATAAGGAGCGGAAGTGTAAAATTCCCAATCCATCTTCCAAAAATCAGTGTTTCCACTAAAACCCTTTTCAACTAAATTCCTGTACGAAACATGGATGGGACAGAAACTGCTGGAATCCATATCCATGGTACCTCCAGGGTAAGCATAGTTGAGGTTCTCGGCCATCCACCACTGTTCACCGATTTTTACGGTCTTGTAGGTCTGGCCGTCACGTTCGTCCGTCAGCGTACCATATTCGCAATGGTCTTCGGTTTCTGTCTTACAGGGGGGGACTCGCGGATCCTTTACGCATCGAATTGGAAGTCCATCGTAAGGATCGGCTCCGCCGCCTCCATGCCAAATATAATAACGCGACATATAATACGCACCACTCTGTGAAAAGCCCAAAGACCAGTAGTCCGTGTGCAGTCCAAAAAAATGCACTCCATAATACCCATCTCCTCCTGTTACTATGCCCACAGGGAGTTCTCCAAAACCAAATTTGTCTGAACCGCCCAAACTATCGCAACCTGATGTATTTCTTTCATTTTTTGTATTGAGTTCTACACATGCTTCCTTTAACTCGTTGCTGATATTGGCAGACCTGAGCGAAGTTTCATTGGAATCAGTCGCAATAAGCAAGGTTTGCCAATCCCAACGACTCGGCAAATACCAGCCTTCAGGGCAAGCGCCTCGGATATAACGAGAATTTTCACCACGTTCGCATGTCGCCCCGCTGCTCCTATTGTCGCCGCAATGGTTTGCCTCGTTGCCGGGAATAATGCCTGCAGAATCCATAGCGGCACTCCACAAGTAATAGCGACCATATTTCTCGCAATACTCTAGCGAATTGTTGTAACAGAAACTGCTGGAGTCCAGCTCCTTGGTCCTTCCAGGGTAGGCATATTTGAGGTTCTCGGCCATCCATATCTCGGCTCCAATCCGCACGGTCTTGTAAACATGCCCATCGCGAAGGTCCGTCAAAGTATTGTTTTCCGCATCGTAAATGCTGCCTGCAGAAGCGCCTTTCCCTTTGCCCGACTTGCTCTTAGTAGACTCATTTTTTTTATCGCGGACCTTCCGAATGGAATCCGTCAATGTGGCGTCCACGGCCCAGTCAGCGCCATCGCAGGCGTATGCCTTTTTCTCCTCTTTCACGTAAGCGGTCGTACTTTCGCGCGCATCGGTGCAGACCGGCAAATCATCGAAAGAAGATACAACCAGGTCAGACATTTCGGCAAGCTCAGAGTCCTTGAGCTCCGTGTCGCCATTGGAATCAGCATCTGCAGAGCCACCGCTATCGCATGCGGCAAGAATGGCCAATGCAAAGAACCCTACCAGCGTAAAGCCTTTCGCACCTACAATAAAACCACTCAATCGCTTCATTTTAGCCCCGCGGTCCAAACCTTTATTGAATATAGAATCTTCCCTTCGCCTCCGCATTGTAAAAAAAATTAACAGACAAAAAAATTCGGATAAAAACGTCGGCAAAAGCGTCTATAGATGATTAGGGGCCAGGATCTAGACTCATTTATCATCAATAGGGAGTAACGTTATGAATCGCAAAGAAGACAGGCTAAAGAAACTGTTTGACAAGGACTTCGCAAAAGATGTATCTTTAGAAGGGTATACCGATATCACCAAGTTACCCAAAGAAAAGGTCCTCAAGTTGAGGGCGCAAGCCTCAAAGGATTTTGCATCTGCATGATTATAGCAAAGAGCCTCCCGACGGGAGGCTCTTTCGTTACGTTCCTCCTTAATTTTTTATTTTTCGTCCTATGAGCGATTCGTCTAAAATTTCACGCCACATTGTCCGTTTTTGTACATCCCTGTTCGGTTTTTCCGTCCTGGTTTCTTGTGCCGGGAACCCGGCTCCCACCACCGAGCCCGACGCGCAACAAAGCAGCACCAACGCTAGCAGCTACTACAGCGACGACTACACAGCCGACTTTGACGGTTCATCCCTCCCGGCAAACGGGAACAACTCCGCAGGCATTTCCCTTAAGAACGGGGTCATAGACGCACCGGGTTACCGCTTTGAACCTCCTGCAGGGAACTGGTCCATCATCGGCGGCGAAGACGGCGCCCCCTACGAATTCTACAACGCCGAAACGGGCCGCCGCGCCGTGCTCGTAGAGGTGGAACTCCCCCAGGGCGAACCAATGCGCCTGATGGACCGCGCCCAGATGGAAATGCAGAGTTTTGAATCGAGCGGCAAGAAGGCGACGCTCGCCGAGACCTACCCCGAAGAGGCTTTCGGCGTCACAGGCGCATTCTTCGACGTGGCAGGCAAGCGCTACGAAACGCCCTACGAGGCGGTCGGGCTTGTCACCGGCGCCGGCGGGAAGGTCTACACGCTCACGCTCTCGGCCACCGACGTGACGCTGCCCGCAGGGGCGCTCAAGCAGGAATGGAAGGAATTTTTCGCCTCCTTCGCGATGAAGGAAACCACGCAGGAATCGGGTCCGGAACTCTCCCCGGAAACCATCCGCGAACACAGCAGCGACGCTCTGGGCTACCGCTGGGAAGTCAAGGACAACTTCTGGCATATATGGAACGGAGTCGCCCGCCAGAACGAAGACCCGGATCTGGTGCTCAGCAACAAGGACGAAGACATTTCCATGTTCGTGTACGGCGCCATGGTCCCGAGCGACGAAGTCAGCCAATCCGACATGTTCAAGGTGCTCCTCACCCGCCTCGGAGTCGACCCGAATGAACCGAGCATGGATGTTCGCCGAGTCAAGGTTGGCGACCGCTATGCCCAGGAATTCACGCTCACGCACGTGGTGAACAAGTTCGACTTCTACTACAAGGGCCGCTACTTCTACGACGACGGCCGCGGACTGCTCGTCGTCACCTGGACGCAGGGCATCAACAAGAAAAAGTACGAAAAAATCATGGACAACGCCGTCGAAGGCCTCAAGGTCGGTGCAAAACCGAGCCTAGCCAACGACAAGAAACAGGCGAAGTTCAACGCGGCCATCATGAGCCAGGTCGGCCTGTTACGCCTCGTGGAAAACCAGCCGCTCGTCGCGCTCAGCTATTTTGAACGCGCAAACAAGATGGACCCTGAAGAACCGCTGTACCTCATCAACTGCGGTTTCGTTTACCAGCTCAAGGAACTCTACGGGCCGGGCATCAGCTATTTCACGAGCCAGATGGATCTCGTGCGCAAAAACGGCAAGTTGCTCTCCATTCTGGGCGAAATGTACGAGGCACTCTTCGACTACGGTCACGCCCGCGAATGCGCCGAAGGGGCGCTCCGCTACACGCCGAACAATCCGGAATACGTCATCAACCTGAGCGACGCGCTCTGGGGACTCGGACAGCGCAACCAGTCGCTCATCGTGGTGCAGCGCCTGTACGACACGCAACCCAGCAGCCGCCTGGGCGTCTACCTCGCCAAGACCTACATGGGCCTTGACCAGTACGCCGAAGCCGTCGACGTGCTCTACGGCGTGCGCGGACGCTTCGGAATGAGCGTGGACCTCGGTTCTACCCTCATGGACGCGCTCGTGTTCCTCGGCCGCTACGAGGAAGCCCGCGCCATCAGCGAAGAGACCATCGCCAAGGACCGCAACAACTACAAGACTTGGACAACCCAGGGCAAGATCCTCTTCTATAGCAGAAACTACCGCGAAGCCGAAAAGTCGCTCACCAAGGCGCTCTCGCTCAAGCCCGACAACGAAGACGCCAAGAGCTTCTTGAGCGCCACCAAGGCGTTCCTCGGCAAGGCCGACAACCGCACGCTGCAAAAGCCCATCACCCCGGTCGAAGAGCGCACGGCAAGCATCAAGAGCCTGCTCTCTCCCGCCGCGAAAAAGGCCGGGACCGAGGGCGACTTCCCCGCCGTCGTGCATTACCACAAGGAAGCGCTCAAGGCCGAGAAGGGTTCCAACTGGGTCCGCACCGACGAGATGCTCATGGAAATCCTCGACCTGCGCGGCACCGCCATCTACCGCGAGTTCACCTTCGACTTCTTGCCCGGTTTTGACCGTATCTACATCAACGCGCTCGAAGTCTACGACAGCAACTGGAACCTGAAGCAGAAAGTCGGCCTGAACGGGGCCTACATCACCTACGCCACAGAAATCGGCGGCGGAAACGAAAGCCAGACGGCGCACTTCCCGTTGCAGGAACTCGAGCCGGGCGACTTTATCTACGTGCAGTTCAGCCGCACCAACATCGAGAACAAGGGCATGATTCCCTACACCGACTACGTGAGCAGCAGCGACGTGCCCGTAGGCAAGAGCATCTTCCGCATCTATGCCGACCCGAACCGCTTCGTGACCGAGGAATACGGCCCGCTCGAGAAGAAGACGTTCAAGGGCGGCGTGGAATGGAGCATCGAGAACCCGGTCATCGTGCGCAAGGAAATGTACATGCCGGTATACCGCGACTTTGGCGCGGGCCTCATGCTCACCGGCAAGCAGGAATGGAAGAACGTAGGCGAAGACTACCAGAACCTCATCAAGCACCAGTTCAAGCAGGCCGTGAGCGTGCGCGAAAAGGCATTCGAGGTGCGCGGCAGCCGTATCGGCGACGAGGCCGTGAAGGCGATCGTCAACTTCGTGCGCCACGACATCCGCTATCGCGATGTCCGCTTCGGCGGTCACAGCCTTATCCCGCAGACCGCCGAAGTGACGCTCAAGGAGCGTCGTGGCGACTGCAAGGACATGGCGCTGCTCCTGAAGGAAATGCTCGAGGCCATCGGGGTCAAGAGCCACCTCGTGGCCATCCACCTCACCGAAGAAGGGTTCGAGCAGTTGCCGACCATCCAGCAGTTCAACCACATGATTCTCTACATCCCCAAGCAAGACAAGATTAGCGAGCGCTGGATCGATGCGACCGACAAGACGGGCAACGACCGCCCCGTGCCGCTCGACATGGAAGGCAAGGTCGCGCTCATCATCGACGACGACAACAGCAAGGTCGTGACGACGCCTATCCTCGAAGACAACCAAGAACACCAGATTGCCATAGAGCACCGCCTCCACATCGGCACCGACGGAGCCTGCGAATTCCGCGATTCCGTCACGCTGCAGGGCAAGTTCGCATCGGCCATCCGCAACAAGTTCTTCAGCCACGACGTCAAGGAACAGGAAACCCTGCTCGAGGACTTCCTCGCAAGCGGAGTCCCCGACGTGAGCATCGGCAACGTAAGAATCGAGAACCTGAACGAGTTCAACAAGCCGCTGATCATCGTGAACACCTACGCCTCGAAGGGATACTTCGGCCAGGGCGGTTCCGAGCTCAAGGGCCGCTTCCCGAACGTGTGGGAACGTAGCCTGTTCAAGATTCCGAAGGTTTCCAAGCGCCACCACCCCATCCGCATGCCGCACGAGACGCAGTTCAGCTACACGCTCAAGGTCACCGCCCCGAGCGGCCACACCGTGACGATTACGCCGCCCAAGGCGTACCCGAAAACGCCGGACTACGTGAGCTTCGAAAAGGGTAAGGAATCCACCAGCGGGACAAGCGCCGGCACATCTATCCGCTGGACGACATTCGCCCTTTACGCGGACCCCGCCGAGTACGAGAAAATCCGCGCCGAGTGGAACTACCTGCTGAGCGAAACGAGCCCGATGATTATGGTAAAGTAGCGATGAGGTGTGAGCTATGAGGTCGGCGCAGGCGCCTTTGAGGTATGAGGTATCTAGACTCACTGCTCATCGCTCACTGCTCATTGCTCGAGCCTCGAACCAGGAGCCTGTAGGTGAGACGAAAGGAAAAAATTGTCATTGCGAGGGGCGAAGCCCTGAAGCAATCTCCGCCAGTCACCTGTCACCACACAGCCATCTACCATGCCAATCCAAATTCATAATAAATTTACCTCGAACCTGGAGCCTGGAGCCTCGAGCCTAAAATGAAATCCCTTATTCTCTCCGATATTCATGGTTCTGCGATTGCCGCGAGGCAGGCGCTTTCCTTCTTTGAAAAGTTCCGCTGCGACCGCATCTTTTTGCTGGGCGACACGCTCTACCACGGCCCGCGCAACCCGCTTCCCGCCGGACACGGCCCCATGGGAGTCGTCGAAGCGCTGACTCCGTACAAGGAATGCATCACCGCCGTGCGCGGCAACTGCGACGCCGACGTAGACCTGATGATGCTCGATTTCCCTGTCGAGGACAGCTACACCGTCGTGGAAGACGCCAACGAGAATGGTGCATCTTGCCACCTTTTTTTGAGCCACGGGCACATCTACACGCCGGAATGTTTCCCCGCCGACGCACTCCAGAGCCTCGCCCCGTATGCGCTGGACCTCGAAAAAGAGAACCCGTACCCGAAAATCGACGCCTACCTGTACGGCCACACGCACATCTGGAAACTCGAAAAGAATTTCAAGGGTGTACTGCTCGTGAATCCGGGCTCCACGAGCCTCCCCAAGGGCGGCAACCCGCCCACATTCGGGCTTTACGAGAGCGCAAGCGGAACCGCCCCCGCCAAGTTCAGCATCCACAGGCTTGACGACGGTTGCGAACTCGCAAGCCAAGAAATCTAAATATGGAATGTGCGATGTGTAATTTGAAATGAATTTCAATTACACATTACACACTTCACATTTCACACTCCCATCCTGCTTTTTTACTAAAATTTCAGCATGGTTCTAAATGTCATTTGGCTAATCTTCTTCTTTGGCGCGTTTGTCGCGTGCATGGTGCAGTGGCTCGCCTTCGGCGACACCGGAATTTTCAACAAGGCCATCCTCGGCGCGTTCGACATGTCGAAGACTGCGTTCGAGATCGCCCTCGGCCTCACGGGCATACTTTCCCTCTGGCTCGGCATCATGAAGATTGGCGAGAAGGCGGGTGCCGTCCAGATTCTCGCAAAAATCGTCTCCCCGCTGTTCAGCCGCCTGTTCCCCGAAATTCCGAAGGACCACCCGGTCGTGGGCACGATGCTCATGAACATCAGCGCGAACATGCTGGGCCTCGACAACGCGGCCACACCGATGGGCCTGCAAGCGATGAAGCAGTTGCAGGAACTGAACCCGAACGAAGACAAGACTGTCGCGAGCAACTCGCAGATTATGTTCCTCGTGCTGAACGCGAGCGGCCTTACGCTCATCCCGGTCAGCATCATGACTTACCGCGCCCAGATGGGGGCTGCAAACCCGAGCGATATTTTCTTGCCCATTCTGCTTTCCACGTTCTTCAGCACCATGGCGGGCATCTTCGCGCTCAGCTTTTTCCAGAAGGTCAAGCTCAAGGACCCGGTGACGGTCGCTTGGCTCGGCGGGCTTTCGGCCTGCGTCATCGCCATCATGTTCTACTTCAGCCACCTCACTGCCGAAGCCATCGGCACCACGAGCCTCTTCATCAGCGGCATCGTGCTGTTCGGCATCATCGTCGCATTCCTCGGGCTTGCGGTGTACAAGAAGGTGCAGGCCTACGAAGCGTTTGTCGAAGGAGCCAAGGACGGTTTCCACACCGCCGTGATGATCATCCCGAATCTGGTCGCCATCCTCGTGGGTGTCGCCGTGTTCCGCGCGAGCGGAGCGATGGACTTGCTCATGAACGGGATTTCCTGGGTGCTTGGGCTGTTCGGCGTCGGCAACGACGTTGTCCCCGCGCTCCCCACCGCATTCATGAAACCTTTGAGCGGAAGCGGTGCCCGTGGCATGATGATCGATGCCATGAAGGCACTCGGCCCTGACAGTTTCGCCGGCCGCCTCAGTTGCATGTTCCAGGGAGCCGCCGATACCACGTTCTACATCATCGCAGTGTACTTCGGTTCTGTTGGTGTCAAGAAGACGCGCCACGCCGTCACCTGTGCACTCATCGCCGACGCCGTCGGCGTAATAGCCGCGATAGCGATAGCGTATTTGTTTTTCCCGCCAACTTAGACGAGAGATAATGTGAAAGATGTATATTTACAAGGTCAACATAAAATCCCGCGTCACTGAACGCATTTGGCGGCTTGACGCAGGTTCAGAAACTTTCAAAAGGAAGATTTCACTGACAAAAAGCACGTAAGTGCATGACTTACACGGATACGGCAAAAAATGTTATGCTCTGTTCTACTAATAGACTGGAATATATGGTATAATACTATGCATGACAGAAATGGTATAATGGCTATATGAGTATAGAAGAAATCAAGAAAGAAATTCAATCTGCAATCAAAGATATTCCCGAACAGAAGATTGTTGTCGCTCCAATTGTGGAGCGGCTTGTTAATTCAGGGTGGAACATACATCAAATTATTTTCGGAAAAAATGAATGGAAAGTACCTAAAACACCGTCAGAGGCTTCAAAACGAGAAAAAGGCAGTTCCTTTGACTTCTTCCCTGTTGATATTGCTGTTTTTGACAGCGTGGAAAATTGCGGCGACTATAAGCATCTTCTATTCATAATTGAATGCAAACAACCAAAAATAGATGAAGGACTACAACAACTTGAGATCTATCTTGGGCTTGAGCCTCATGTAAAACTTGGAATTTGGGTGAACAAAGCCGATGATTCAGCAGAAACGCTTTTTGTTCATAAAAACGCAAAAGGACTTTCTTCTCCAAAAAGAAAATTGGTAAAAGATATTCCTTCATTTGGGTCAGAAATTTCCGAGAGTGCGGAAGTCCTTACTTTCAATGATTTGGTCATTCCATCCCAAGATTCCATTAAAAAACAGTTTGAGGATATTCTTGACCAAGTTGTGGCTCAAGATGGCAATGTAACACGGCGGGAGCAGCAACTAGATCAATTCTGTGACCTACTCCTGCTGAAACTTGACAGCGATAAGCACGGAAATGCAGAGTCTGCAAGTGAATTAAATTTCCGTCCGCTTGCGACCCCTGCATTGACTGCCTCGCACATAAAAAAAAGTTTTTTGTCATTCATTGAAATTTTCCCAGATGTTTTCACGAATGAATCTGACAGGGAACTTCGCTTTAATGACACGACTATTCACGACATCGTGCAAACGCTTTCAAAATTCAATCTCATCGACATCAGTGCTGATGCAATTTCCATTGCATTTCAGGTTCTTCGGAGCGCGGCGCTTAAGGAAAAGGAAGGCCAGTTTTTCACCCCTCGCCAAGTTATACAGGCGGCAGTAAAACTTATGCGTGTTGAGTGGAATGACATTCTGATAGACCCTGCCTGCGGAACGGGCGGTTTTCTGATTCAGTCGCTCATCGACATGAAGGAGCGGTTTTCCGACAAATATGAGATGACCCGATGGGCTCAGTTGCATCTTTTCGGAATCGACAAGGACAGCATAGGAATTAAGCTGACGAAAGCCGTAATGCAGATTTTGGGCGATGGCTCCGCTCACTGTGTCCGAGGCGACAGCGTTCTTACAAACATATGGAAAGACAAATACCCGCACCTTCTTACCAATGAATTCAAGAACAGTCGTTTCACGAAATTGTTTACGAATCCTCCATTCGGAAACAATTTGAAGCTGAAATATTCTGATTTGAAAAAAAGCTCGCTTTCACTTCTCGAATTTGCAGAAAAAGACAAGGACATTGAGCTGGGACTTGCCATGTTCAACCGTTGCTGTGATTTATTACAGGTGCATGGCAGAATGTGCATCGTTCTCCCCGAAACTTATTTCTTTTCCCCCTCATACAAATTCGTCCGTGACTGGCAGAAAAAAAATTTGAAGCCAATCTGTGTGGCAAATGTACCGATGGACGCTTTTCAAGGATTCTGCCGGGCGAAAACGAATATATATGTATTTGAAAAAATTGCGGAAGATGAAGATGTAAGCCTAGATGATGAGGTTGTATTTTTGAATCCAAAAACTTGCGGTATCTATAAGAACGGAAGTGATAGATTTGTCGTAGATTCAAGCGGCAAGCGAACAACCGAGATTGACAATGAGCTGTATGACATGGCAGTCAAATATGGAAATGCCGAGACTGACGGTTTCGTGAAAGTTCCGTTGCGCGAAGTGTACGAAAAAGATGTGCTTGTTCCCTCATATTACGACAAATCCTTTGTCGAGCCTTTCTTTGCGCTCGCAAGAAAGAATGAATTTGAGTTCATTTCCATAAAGGAACTCATAGAAACAGGCATCATCACGCTCCGTGGCGGACATGGAAGTCCCTCAAACGACTTGCGGAACGGTACAGTTCCGTACATCAAGGTTTCCGACATACGCAACCTGCGAATAAATGTGAATCCGTCAAACCTCATTCCTGAAGAACTGGCAAAAAAATTCTGGCGAACAAAAGACGGAAAAAGCGATTTAAAAGCATGGGATTTGATTTCACCGAACAGGGCAAGCGCAAATATCGGTGAGTTTACTATATTGCTTCCTGGCGAAGAGCAAGTAGTTCTTACAAAAGAAATGTTCGTTATTCGAGTAAATGAAAATGTACAAGGCTATACGCCATTCTATCTACTTTGGGCTTTTACACTAAAAGAAATTCGTGAACAGTGGCGGAGAATCACGCTCATGCAAACAAATAGAGAAGATGTCGGCGAGCGTTACAACGAAATTCTCATTCCGAAGCCTAAATCTGTTGATTGGGCAGAGAAAGTTTCAATGCCATTCAGCAAATATTTCAAATCAATCGCAGGGGCAAAGAATTTGTTCTCGGCAGAAACTGCAAAAGATGAATTCAATTACATTGCGAGTGTCAGTTCTTTTGAATGTTCAAATTGCAAAGAAGAGACAGCCTTATTGAACTCAGATGTTACCGACCATAGCCGTAGTTAGAGGAAGGAGCCAGACGAGCCGGTTTCGTCCGCTTCATAACGAAAACACGATGGAACAATATTGAAAACTATGAGAACGAAACTTTTGTTGAGAAATACAGAATTCTGCTGGAATTTATTGTGACAACAAACAAAAAAGTTCAGAAAAAAACCTATCATTTGCGACCGAGATTGCCTTATTCAGTCGTTTAGTAGAACCAAGCCATATGTTAATAGCAAACTAACTTCCGTTCCTTATACAACGACATTTGGCGGATATTTTATTTCATATCCAAAAGCAAGTTTTGATATTATTCTAACTGATAAAAATGGGTAGCAGACAGAGGGACAAACGAGAACATGAACGAACTCATACGCCAGTACCTGCCCAAAAAAAGTCGTTCAAGGGAATGTCGCCGCAGAAAGTCCGGTGGATACAGGACAAACTCAACAACAGACCCAGAAAAAGGCTTGACTCTATGCCCCCGTTAGGGTATATTTGTATGCAAGTTAAACAAGCTGACCGATTGCGTTAGCGACAAAAATCCGCCAAAAATTAAATGGGAATGGAGGAAAAATGGAAAAAGTGATAGAAAGAATTGTTACTATCTTAAAATTACCAATTCGTTTTGTTTTTATTATTGGATTGATAATGGGATTGCTTTTGTTTTTTCCAGAAAATGTAGTTCAAAAATTGCAGTTAACTGATTTTAAATCTGAGTATGGAAAATATATTGGACCATTATTTCTAATATCAGTAGTTTATTTAACTGTAATGCTTTCTATTTACTTATGGAACAAAATTAGAGTTTTTATCGCAACCAAGAAATTTAATAAAAGTCTTGTTGGAATCCTAAATTCTCTTACATTACCAGATATTTATTTGTTAAGAGAATTT
>Ga0310690_10002497_pt1 | contig 29709 bp, 24 predicted proteins | sample AusTroGonzalo_MG_2_FD_207661 | JGI IMG/M metagenome (GOLD analysis project Ga0310690, IMG submission 207661) | Bovine rumen microbial communities from tropical cattle in Woodstock, Queensland, Australia - Gonzalo_04 (v2) (version 2) | ecosystem: Host-associated > Mammals > Digestive system >...
AACTCTGCCTGTCACCGATAGGTCTTTCCTTAATTACCAAACTTGCGCCTGCCCAGTTTACCTCACTCATGATGGGAATATGGTTCCTCTCTTCATGCGCAGCAAACTTCATTGGCGGATTCTTCGCCGGCAATTACAAGGAAATGAACCACTCCGTATTCTTTACAATACCCACAGCCACAGCCGCTGTCTCTGCAGTACTGCTGCTGCTGCTGACACCCAGAATTAATAAATGGATGAACGGAGTTAAATAAACCAGCTGCAAAAGCAGTTGTAAAACAAAAAAGAAGACCGGTTTTCCACCGGTCTTTTTTGTTCCGCCATATTAAATCATAAAGACGGAAAGCGGATAATATAATTATTTTTCCAGTTCTTTTAACAGTTCCGCACAGCTTTCCCTGAACAGGTCAGCAGCTGTTTTTCCATCCTCATCCCTGACAGAAAGATCGGCCTTGTCCGCTATAAGCATACGTATTATGTCAGCGTTCATATTGGCAGCGGCAGTAAGAAGCGGAGTGCGGCCTCTGCTGTCAGCTGCGTTTTTATCCGCTCCCTTTTCAACAAGCATGACCGCAATCATGGTTTCACCACTGAGCGCAGCCATATGAAGGGCAGTAAAACCATCATCATTTTCCGCATCAGGATCCGCCCCCTTACCAAGCAGCATAGAGGTTATCTCCGCCTGGCCATAGTAGGCAGAAAGAATAAGCGGTGTATTTCCATCCTCGTCACGGACATTAACATCAGTGCCAGAATTTAAAATCTGCTCCGCAGCTTCTGCATTCCCGTCCATAATGGCTTCAAAAATATTCATATTTTCCATATTTTCCCTCTTGTCAGCTCTACTTTGCCTTAAATTAAAGATATTTTACTGTTTCGCTTAAAGGTTTTCTGCTGGAATGTGGCGGCAGCGGAGCTGCGTCAGGAGCTGCATAGCCTACGGGCATGAAAAGTACAGCTTTTTCATCTGGCGGAAGGCCGAAAGCCTGCGCAGTCCTGCTGTTAGGGAAAAAATTGCACCAGCAGGTTCCAAGTCCAAGATCCGCGGCGCGCAGCATTACATGAGTTGCCACAATACTCACATCTTCCACGCCTGAGTGTATACCTTTTTCAAGAGGATTCCTGAACTCCTCATTTTCATTATAGGCGAAAAGAAGAACTGTTTTCGCACCGTAAACACAGGGAGAAAGCTCTTCCATTTTCTTTATTGCTTCTGCACTCTGAAGCACATAAATACGTTGAGGCTGGCTGTTCTTTGCGGTTGGCGCGAGCCTTCCGGCCTCAAGTATTTCATTCAGTTTTTCAGCCTCAACAGGCCTGTCTGAAAATTTCTTTACGGAGTATCTTCTGCCTACAAGTTCCCTGAATTCCATAATTTTCCTCTCCTGCTGATTTTAAATATCTTTAGTTTTAAATCAATTCAGAATATTTACTTCTTTTTTATCCTGTCAGCTATTTTAACAGCTGTTTTCTCCGCTGCTGTAATGGCGCCGGATAGTATTTTTTCAGTATCAGAGCCCTGAATATCAAGATTTTCAGCCTGAAGCAGATGAGTATTCCTTACGCCTAAAAGCAGCCTGCACAGACTATCCGTATAACCATAGCCGAAATCACCATACACCGGCCCGCCGGAAGTGCTGACATAAACCATATCAGAAGCATTGCAAAGCCCCTGTGGTCTGCCATCTGCCGTATACCGGAATGAAAGTCCGTCCACACATATATTTTCAAGAAAAACCTTCAGTACGGAAGGAAAAGAAAAATCCCAGTATGGCGCCGCAATAACAAGAATATCAGCTTCCGCAAAAAGATGTGCACATCTGAACACTGCATCGCTGAAATCACCCCTGCCTGAACATTCAGCACGGAAATTAATAAATGCCTCGTCTATTGGAAAGATATTTCCTTTTTCCAGTTCCGTATACAGGCACAACTCTTTTACTTCAGCAGCGCACAGATTTTCAAGAAAACCAGTAAATCTTTCCGCAAGTTCAAGTGTACGTGAACCGGAACGTGCACAGGCGTTTATCAATAGAACTTTCTTTAAATCACCGCTGATATTTTTCACGATGTTATTTTATCTGCTGTTCTATTTCCTTATAACCATCGCCGGACGTACGGCGATACTTTCGAGGCTTACAAAATCCCCGGTTAATTTTATCTTGCCATTGTAATTAACATATGCGGCGCATACACTGATGCTTCCCGGAGTGGCGAGCCACCACCATGTGCTGCCGGTATTAAATTCCGAAATACCGCGTTTCACCGCATAGGGTGTAGGAAAAAGCAGCCTGTCGTGATTCTCAACAAAATATTTTTCCACTTCAGTGGCATTAAGCAGGAAAGGTATTTTCTCAATGCGCCTGGTTTCATCATCACTGAATGCGATTTTCACAAAATCCGTAGCCAGCCATTTGGCGAGCGAGCTTGATTTGAAATCATTCCCGTCTGTCTCATCTACATTGAAAGCCTTGGCATCAAGCCCACGGTAACTGACAACGAGCATTTTGTCATCATCTTCATCAAGCACAAGCCATTCCACGGCTTTTCTTGTACCGTCCTCATAAAACGGATATGTACCAAAGGTTATTATACGTTTTTCAATACCGTCAGCCTTTCTGCTACCGTATGATTCCTGAATTGCCTCTTTTTCCAGCTCCTGTTCATACGCTTTTTCCATATTTGAAAGACGTATCTTAAGAATACGGCTGTCAGGTTCTTCAGCTATACATACGTCAAAAAGTCTGCGGAAAAACTTAGCCCACCCGGGTGTGCGGCCGGAAAATTCCTTAAAAAATTCCGGTTTTTCAAGTTCGAGGAAATCACAGAAAGCCCCGGTTCCGGGAAGGAACATGGAATACAGATGTTTCATATCCTCAGCTGAAACGCTTTTCAGAAGCTCACTGATACTGTCGAATTCCGCATTTTTAAAATTGAATATCATAACTTTCACCTTTTGATATATTATATATAATCATCTTACCACCATGAATTTTATACTAAGAGATTTTAAGCCCCTGTAAACAAAATACAGTGAATGCTCACCTTCTGCAAGCACCCATAAATCCCCTGAAATTTTCCTGCCGTCCAGATACCACACAGGGCTGCCGATACCGCGCGGAACCCTGAAACGCAAAGCCTGGGACTGCAGAGGATAAGAAGGATCTATCTTGAAAATATCATTATCCTTAGGAAAATCCGGTCTATGTGCCCTGGCACCACCTTCCACCCGCTCAGGCAGCTGACCCTGGGGCGGGACGTTAAAAGTGGAATTAAAATATTCCGTTATACGCGCCTGGCAGGAATCATCTGCCTCCGATGTTCCTGACAGGCCGCCTAATGCACATATTTCTCTTTCCACTATTCCCTCAGGAGGAACAAATTCAGAAGACCCGTACATACTGTGCAGCCTCATGGCTATTTCACGCATAACAGGAGCCGCACCGGTTATGCCGGAAATCCTGCGCATAGGGCTGCCGTCAAAATTACCGGTCCAGACGGCGACAGTCCATTCAGGCGTGTAACCAACGCACCAGTTATCACGGTAATCCTTGCTGGTGCCGGTTTTCGCGGCAATGGTAAAAGGCATATGCATTGGTGAATCAGTACCGAATGCCGCGGTGCGGGCCTGATTGTCCGACAGAACAGAATTAACCAGGAATGAACTACGCTCATCAAGCACACGCCGGCCTGCCGAAGCAGCTTTTCCTTTCTCAAATATTACAGGCTGCCATATTCCTCCACGTGCAAGAGCCGCGTAGGCAGCCGCAAGTTCAAGCAGTGTAACCTCACCATTGCCAAGAGCAAGCCCTGCACCATAATAACTGCCTTCCCTGCGCAGCGATTCAAAACCGAAAGCATGAAGAATTTCAAGGAATGACTCCGCACCTGTTTCCTCCGCAAGACGTACCGCCGGGATATTGTAAGAACATGCCAGTGCCTCGCGCAGACGCACCATGCCGTGATTATTCCTGTCATAGTTCTGCGGTGTGTAACCGTCGCTTCCGTATAAAGGCTCGTCTGAAATAAAATCAGCAGGGGAGTGCCCTTTTGAAAATGCCAGACCGTAAAGAAAAGGCTTGAGCGCCGAACCCGGCTGTCTCAAAGCCCTTACACCGTCTATCTGTCCGCTGTTTTTACTATCGAAGAAATCCCTGGAACCGACCCATGCCAGTACCCCGCCGGTACGGTTATCAAGCACTATAACTGCTCCACCGGTAACATGGTGTTTCTTTTCAAGGCGCTGGACATTGTTTTTAAGGGCAACGCTGGCGGCCTCCTGAATCTCCGGAACCAGAGTGGTAATCACAATTCCGCTGTTCCATTCCGGTGAACGGTTCAGTTTTGAAAGCACCCAGTTAGAAAAATGTGGCGCATAAAAAGGCTGCGATGCACCTTTAATCTCCGGTTTTTCCAGAACAGCAACACGGTAATTTTCCTCATCAATATATCCGGCACTGAGCATTTTCTGCAGTATCTGCTGTCTTCTTTTCTCGAATGATTCTGGCCGCAAGACCGGATTATAAAGTGCCGGAGCCCTGGGAATTCCTGCCAGCGCCGCAGCCTGCGAAAGACTTAATTCGGCTGCGCTTACACCAAAATATGTAATGGCGGCAGCCTGTATTCCGGCTATATTGTTTCCATAGGGAATCATATTCAGGTATGCCTGAAGAATTTCCTCTTTGGAATATTTTTTTTCAATCCTTACTGCAGAAAATGCCTCAGCCGCCTTTCTTCGGAAAGTATGCGGCCCCGGATTATATGCACGGTAAAGCTGCTGTGTTATGGTAGATGCGCCGGACACTGTGTGGCCGGACTTTATATTCTGCGCCGCCGCACGCGCCACTGCTTTTATATCAACACCGCCGTGTTCAAAAAAACGCTTATCCTCAGCAGCGAGAGTTGCGAGTATAACCCACGGGGAAATACGCTCTATCTGTACCGGCTCACGGAAAAGTCCATCCTTTCCGGCATATCTGCGCAGCGGCCTGCCATCTGCGGAAAACAGTGCGGCCGAAAAAGAGACAGCAGCAGATACTTCCGGCACTCCGGCGGATACGGAACGGAACGGAATTAAAAGAAGAAATAAAAACACAATCCCGGTTTTCACAGAACGCCTTAAAAAATGATCCGGGAAAAACGGGATTGTTTTATACACAGCTGTAATCAGGCAGATTTTCAGGGTTTTATTATTTCCCGTGAAACAGCCGTTGCGCCGAATATCTCCGGCTCATAAATACATTCAGCCTTGGCAGCGGGTACTGTGTATTCGCCAGCTGTTACAGCCTGAACAAGGTATGTGTATGAATGTTCTCCTGCGGGCAGATAATCTGCCGTAAGTACCATTCTGTCCTCATATTTTTCAGAGTGAGTGAATCCGGAGCACATACCGCCTGTTTCATCAAGTCCTTCCCCTCCGGCATTAGGCGTGCCAGGGCTTACTATCTCAAATCCCGCAGGAACAGGGTCATTTACAGCAACGAACATTCTGTCCTGAGGAGTCTTAACCTTTATTGTTACAAGAGCCCTGTCACCGGCTTTAAGCGTTCTGCCTGAAAGAGGCTTTACGGTTCTGCTTATCTCAAGTCCTTCCGATACAGCCTCCGTGCGTGGCAGAGCCTGGAATTTCATACGGTAACCGTAATATACACGTCCACTGCCTTCCTTTCTGATATTTACCGGATTCTTCGGGCTTTTTACGAAAATATCATTGAAGGAAACAACGGCATTTGCTTTTTTCTTCTTTGAATCCAGCGTTGCAGATATGGCATTCTTTCCTCCTGCTGTAACAACCGTTTTCTGTGCACTGAATGTTTTTTCATACTTTCCGGCATATGCTTTGAGCGCCTGCCACACTGCAAGATTCTCCGGCAGGGTGCGCCAGTGATTTCTGGTTTTTCTTTCACGCAGCAGCCATTCTGCCACTTTACTGTCTCCATTAAAACCACCTTTCACCTCAAGCATGGCAGAAAGTACAGAAGCAGTGGCATTAACAGAGGAGGAATGCAGCCACGGAAGTATTTCCTTTTCCTCAAAGAACATTGTTGAGGCCGTTGTCCTTGAAACAGCCATAATGTTTTCAGCCAGTTTTCCGGTGGCAGCCTGATCGTATCCGGAGGCTTTCATGGCGCGCAGCAGCCAGGCCTGTCCCTCAACAGAAAGACTGTTTCTTGAAGCATACAGTGAAGATATGCGGTCTTTTACGGAAACACCGTGAAGCGCAAGGGCATAAACAGCCTGTGCCTTTGCCGCAAGTTTTTCCTTTTCTGAATAAATATACGCCGTACTGCCATTATCTCCTTTTATCCATGAAGAAAGCCATGTTTTTGCCTTGTCCGCTACCTGGCTCATTTTATATTCAGTATTTTTACGCATACTGTAAGCCACACGCAGGAATTCCGCCGTTATATACGGGTCTGCCAGTCTGCCGCCTTTCCAATAGGATAATCCACCACCAGCTGTCTGATAGTCAGACAGTGAGTTTATAACAGCTGCTGCCTCTTTGCTCTTTCCTGAAGACTGAAGCAGCTGCGCACGCGCCAGCTGGCTCTCCAGCATTTCATAAGGGTAGGACAAAATATAATCCTCACCGCCTTTAAGCCCGGTTACTATGCTGTTAGAAACTTCTATTTCCACCTGTCCGGCAGCATTCTCATAGGGAATTTCAACAGTCTGTCTGACTTCGGCAGAAGAATCAAGCACTCCGGAGACATAATTATATTCCCATTCCCTGGTATCCCTTACCTTTATCTCCCTGCGCAGTCCATCCTTTTCAGTTCCGGCATCCGCAGAATAGGCAAATACACCTGTACCGGTTTTATCCGCGGTGCAGTCCGCGAGAAAAACCTTTGAAGAACCGGAACCTGCGGAGAATTTTCCAGGCAGGACGGAGGCGCTTACAGCACCGGTTACCGCAGAATTTAATGTTCCGCTCTGGGAAGAATGAGAATAATTCTGCAACATTACGCCACAGGAGAATCTGTCGCCGGTACGGGCAAAGGAAGGGAGTACGGGCGAAAGCATAAGAGGCTTGTTTACAGTGAAAACCGTTTCCCCGCTGCCGAAACGACGGGTTGAAGCCGCGACGCCGGAAAGACGGAACCGGGTAAGATTATCCGGCAGTTTAAAAGTAACAACTGCTTCACCATTGGCACCGGTATTAACCGAAGGATTCCAGTATGCGCTGGCCTTGAAATTGCTGCGCAGATCAATTCCAGCAAGAGAAAGTCCGCCGCCACCGCCACGCCGTTCTCCCTTTTCGCCATAACTGCGCTGCCCTATAATGTGCAGACGTGTATCAGCCGTGGTAACGCTCAGCGGACGGGAGCCATAGAAACTGCCGAAAATATCAGGAACCTTCCACTCCGTAAGAGCGAGTACGCCTTCGTCAACCGCTGAAAGAGTGACCTCGGCCGGAACCGGCTGGCCCTTCTCATCTTTTGTCTGAACAGTTACCTTTACGGTATCTCCCGGCCTGTACTCCTCTTTATCCGTTTTCACTGTTATATCTATTCCCCGGTTTTCAGGCTTTACTGTAAAGTGCGCATAACCAAAACGGCCCTGCGGCTTGCCTAAATCCGAACATTCGGAACCTTTGCACAAAGGCTCCGCTGTACGGCCCTGCACAAGAACAACACTTACATACGCATTGGGGATAAAACTGTCTTTTACAGGTATTTCTATCACAGAAGCACCATCATTTATCTTCTGTATGAAATGCTCAAGAACACCTTCCCGTTCAACGGTAACAAGTGCGCTAACATCCTTCCATGGCGATTTAACAAAAATTTTAGCGGTTTCGCCTACTTTATAATTGTCTTTTTCAGCAGTTACCTCAAGTATATCGTTATCTTCCCTGTTCCACCATGCATCACCGCCACCCTGCACATAAAATTCAGAAGTGATTTCGCAGGGTCGGTTCTTTGCATCCTTACCGCTGAAACGGAAGAAATATGACCCTCCTTCGCTGGGAGTAAATTCATAAGAAGAAGGCTCATCTGAAGTTTTTATATTCACTGTATCCAATACTGTATCTTTCTTCTCATTAACCCATTCGAGACGGCCACCAAGACCAGCCCTGCGGCTGCCTACCCACTGCCTGCGTACAGCCTCAACCTTTATTTCAGTACCACGGAATATTTTTCCATCCGGATGCACAGCTATAAATGAAATTCTGCGTGGTTCTCCCGCCTTTGAGTATGTACCAGGCTGCTTTACACCTATGTAAAGATCCGAGCGGTGAACAGTGGCATATCCGCGTGCGAAAAGATTCTGCCCGTCCGGAGATGTTATTCCCGCTTCATACACGGCCCGCAACGGTTTAAGTCCTTTGTATGTCTTAGGCAGTTTCACAGAATTCTTCACTGTGCCTTTGGAACCAAGTGTTCCAGAACCGGATGCAATAACATCAGCCGTGAAAGGCTCATACATATCAGTATCAAATGAATATCCTTTCCAGCCTGCAGGTTCAAACGAAGTCTGCTCAAGCCGCAGGCTCCATGTTGTCTTCGCTCCGGAAAGGGAGGCACCGCTCATGTATCTTCCGTCCGCCATGCCCTCAAATTTATCACCCAGATAAACTTCATTCCTTAATGCTCTTGCCTTTATATCAAAAACAGCAGGTTTGAAATCCTCTACCTTAAAATCACCTTCAAAATGAACTCTGACATTATCACTGCCCCATGGATTTTCAATACGGGAAGTGGCCTCTTCAGCGGAAATGTTATCATCATCTACAGCATATTTCCATATGCCCGAAGGAGATCCGGCCGGAATTTTAATTGACCTGCTGAAAGAAGAATTTTCCGAAAGCGGGACAAGACCTGAGAATATGCGGCCACCGTGCGAATCAAAAACAGAAAGTCTTAACTGTTTCAGACCGGTCTTTTTCCAATCGCCTCCGGCAATTTTTCGTATTATTCCTTTAAGATTAACTGTTTCACCGGAACGATATATGCCACGGTCTGTAAATACCGATGCGGAATATGTTTCCTTCTTCGGATTATACTCGTAATCTATATTGAAACGCCATGGCTCTATTCCAGAATTCCATGTGGAATTAAGCACTGCGGTACCCTTGGGGCTTTCGGCAAAAACCCAAAGCTCTGGTCTTTCCCAACGCTTCCAGTTTTTCATTCCAAGCCCTGAATATCCCGGTGCCACCGCCAGACCGTTTTTGTCTGTCACGCCGCTCCAGAGCACCCTGTTATCGTTATCACGCAGCTGCAGACGCACTCCTGATGCAGTTTTTCCTGTTTTAAGCCGCGTAACCCAGAGCAGAACGGAGTCAGGCGCACTTTTAATAGTAACTCCAAGATCTGTGGCATTGTCCCAAATGGTTACGGGATATGATCCGTCTTTGGTGTTTATATTAAGTTTGGCATAGAAAAATCCTGCATTCTCATATTCCTGTACCGCATCAAAATCTATGTATGTATAAATTTTTGTATTTTTGAGCCCGTCAGCAGGTTTCCATACTGAAGCGAAGGCAGCCTCTGGAAGTGTATTGTGTCCCTTGAGGTAAAAAGGAATGAAATTATCCCTGTTCAGGACAAGTTTCTGCATTTTTATCTCACCTGCGTTCACGGCTTCAACAGGATGGCGGCGGGGATAATAACTTTCCAGCACACCGAATCCTCCGTCCGCCTGCACGGAAGGGCATATATCCCCGGTCCGGAACGAAAACACTTTTTTCTCTCCAATCTTCTGACCAAAAATATCCTTCAGTTCCGGAGAAACTGTTACCGTATATTTTACTGCGGGTTTCAAAACCGAACCGGGAATACGCAGAAATGCATGGTCTCCGCCCAGCCATGTTGCTCCGTCATAAGATGCTTCAAACTGTCCACTGGATGCCACTTCCAGCTTTACAGACGGACTTATTGTGATATTTTTTATAAATTCATCATAACGTACCGGATTGGAAAACTGTATTTCAGGATTGTACGGAAGGCATTCCGTAACAGGTGTTTTCATAATCTTAAGCGGAAATACAGTCTCGAAATCAATAACCCTTGTTCCGCTCATTCCAAGAGTGGAACCAGCAGAAGGGAACCCCTTTTCTACCGAGATACGGTATTTTTTCCCTTTCTGAAGCCCGGACGGGGTTAAAACGGCAACGGTTGCAGTTGATATATTGTCATAATACTTCCACAATGTATCTACTTCCTTTACTTCTGCCCTGCGCGTGGTAAACGGTATTCTGTTTCCGGTACCTGTTTCCTCGATATGTACATATCTGGATGTGTCTTCCGGATTTACCGGATACCGGAAGGCAAGATATATATCCGATTTCTCTCCTACCCATCTCTGCCCGTTCTCAGGGGCTGATTCAAGCATGGTCTGAAGCGGCGTTGTAAAAGTCCATTCAGTCTTTTTTGAAAGCACCGCACTGCCATCCGCAGATTTTATTCCCCCGCTTATAACAGCACGGTATTCGGATGACACACGGAAAGGAGATTCCGGCTCGAAGACAACAGTCTGCGTACCCTGCCAACGGCAACGGCCTTTCAGGGGTTCAGGACTGTTCTTTTCATACACTTTGAGCGGACAGTTCTCTCCAGCCTTTGAGAGAGATGTAAGGGAAACTACAGGGTGGCTGAAAGAAGCGGCAACCTGTCTTACCTCCTGATTCCCGCCGGAAAGCGGCTTTTTTGATACCACAGCCATTTCGGCAGCGTAAACCGTGGACACACAACCTGCAAAAAGAGAAAGTGAAAGCAATATTTTGAGCATATAAATACCTTTTATGTATTTTATTATATTAATTTTGTCCAGGTGCACAAATAAAAAAACTCCCGCTTTCAAATAGCAGGAGTTTTCTTTACAGATACCTGATTCGTTTTTTTATTTCTTTTTAGCTGTTTTCTTCGCAGGTTTGGCAGCTTTTTTTATTGTTTTTACAGTGGCTTTTACAGCTTTTTTCGCGGAGCCGGCTGTTGTTTTCTTCGCTGCCTTTTTCGGGGTCTCCACTCCGGAATTTTTCATTGCGGCACGGGAAATATCACCTTTCTTGTCTACGAAATACAGATATCCCTTTTCCTTGGTAATTCCGACTTTCTGTACCTTTTTGGTTTTTCCGCCTTTCTTGTTTCCGCGTGAAGCTTTGGCACAGGAAATGTCTCCGGCCTTGTCTACGAAATAGAGGAATCCTTCTTCCTTCTTTATACCACATTTTTTTACCAGTTCAGCCATTTTTAACGACCTCCGTTTTATAGTCGGGGGAATTCCCCGTGTCTCCGCCGGAATAAATATTTGCCTGACGGGAGTTTTATTTATCATAAATTATTTTACCGGTGGAATGCAAGTACTTTTTCACAAAAAAAACGACGGCAAACCGTCGAACCGTCGTTTTTCCGTCGTAAGTTCCTGAAATTATTTTTTCTTTTTTTTGTTTTTTTTCTTTTTTACTTCTGTATGAATTTCAGCCGTGGGATGTTTTACCTGGGGAATCTGTGCCGCAGCTGCTGCATTTTCATGCCTTGTTTCATTTTCCGCAACACGTTCATCCGTTGCTGATTCATTTTCCGCCGTTATTTTCATTTCCTGAGCCGGAGCAATGGTATTTTTGTCAGCAGAACAGAAAATCTTCTCAAGGAAAGCAGATATTCTCTCACGGTACATAACTCCGCCTGTCTCCGCACATTTGGTATGAGTAGCCCCGCTTACAATAAATTCTTCTTTATAAGAGGAACCACATATATTCACAAGTTCCTTCCTGTCAGTCTCCGGAATAAGCCTGTCATTATCTCCATGTATAAACAGTACCGGACATTTAAGTCTCGGCGCATTGAAAAGCGGACTAAACAATTCCGGGTCCGTTTTCAGTCTTCTGCGGTAGAAAGAAAGTGTCAAAGGTACAAAAGCAGTGAACAGAGGCATTTTTGAACGGCACCAGTTTTCCACAACGCTTCTGAGTGAAAGGAATGTACTTTCTGTAATTATTCCGCATATTTCAGGATACTTTACCGCTCCGTATATGGCAACAGAACCACCGACAGAACAGCCCATGACTGCCACGCGGTCAGCATATCCTTCCTTGTTTGTTTTAAGGAAAGTATAAGCTGCATCAAAATCACGTGTTTCCATATATCCTATGGTAGACATATTTCCCTTGCTCTCTCCGCAGGCGCGGAAGTCGAAATAGAACAGATTATACTTTTCAGCGAGAAAATGCGTTTTCTGCAGCAGCTGGCCTTTGTTGCTGCCTCTGCCATGGCAGATTATTACAGTCTCCGATGAATCCTCATTCACTGATGGTATGAACCAGCCTTTTAAAACCACTCCGTCGGCAGCGGTAAACAGCACATTCTCATATGGAAGATAATAATCGTCAGGCTGGCACGGCAGTGGTGGCTTTGGCATGACAGGCGTCTGCAGCATAAATGATTTTTTATATATAAAACGCAACAGAAAGACAGCGGATACAATCACCGCGGCTATTACCATATAGAATATTTGCATTGATGTCATATCAGAATTCCAGTTCCTTGAGATTAAGAAAATCACTGTAATTGTAAAATCCGGGAGCACATCCGGCAAGCCATTCCGCGGCCATAAGCGCTCCGGCCGCAAACAGCGGACGCGAACCGGCACGGTGAACAAACTCAAGGGTTTCATACTGTCCACCGAAACAAATGCTGTGTACTCCGGTTACTCCGCCGATACGTGCACTTGTCATTGCAGGTTCCTTTCCTGTTTCATGCTTTATATGGCGTGCAATATTCAGAGCCGTGCCTGACGGAGCATCCTTCTTGGCTGTGTGATGTATTTCATGTATATGAATATCAAAACCGGGAAGTTTCCGCGCTATATAACCACTTACAGCAGTCATGATATTTACCGCCGGGCTCATATTCGGTGACCACAGCACAGGTATTCTGGTACCCGCTTCCTTAAGCCGGTTCATCTGTTCCTCGGAAAGACCGGTAACACCGCAGAGAAAAGGAATACCGGCAGCTGCACATGACTCCGCAAAAACCGGTGATGCGTCTTTAAAGGAAAAATCTATTACAAGCGAAGCATCACGCAGCAGTTCAGCAAATCTTTCAGGGGAATCTCCGGACTCAACGCCACCGGCAAATTCAAACCCCTGGGTTTTATCTATCTCCGCCCTGACGGCCCGGCCCATGCGTCCTTCAGATCCGCAGACAACTATTTTCAAATTCTTGCTCATATCAAAACAGGCGGAATATATGTTCACGGCCATAACCGTACAATTATTCCGTACAAAAAAACAGCATAACAGAAAGCATATGGCTTTCCATCAGACATCAGCAACGCCGGAAAAGCCTAATACTCCAACATATTAATTATATTTCATTGTGCCGCGTTAGTACAATGAATAATATATTTTCTAAAATATTTATCAGATTTATTTATAACGAGGTGCACATTATGTCAGAAAACAAAGTAGTTCTAATAATCCGGGATGGATGGGGCCGCGGACAGGCTGACAAGTACAACGCAGTTGCCAACGCGGACACACCGGCAATGGACAGATACCTGGCAGAATATCCACACACTGTTCTGGAACCGGCCGGGGAATTCGTGGGTCTGCCTGAAGGTTATCAGGGGTCCTCTGAAGTAGGCCATCTGAATATGGGCGCCGGACGCATAGTAATACAGGAACTTAAAAGAATCAAGGACATGATAAAGGACGGTACTTTCTTTGAATGCGCGGCACTGAAAAAGGCTTTTGACAATGCTGCAGAAAAAGGAACTGCGCTTCATGTAATGGGACTTGTGCAGGACGAAGGCGTTCATGCGCATCAGGACCATTTATACGCACTGCTGCGGGAAGCTCACAGACGCAATATAAAAAAAGTGTGGATACATTATTTCTCAGACGGACGCGACACTCCCCCGCGCTCCACTCTCTCCTATCTTAAAATGCTGCAGGAGGTAATGGTACGCTGCAGCAATGCCCAGATAGGCACGCTGATGGGCCGCTACTATGCCATGGACCGTGGCGCCAAATGGCCGCTTACAGACAAAGCATATGCCTGCATAACAAAAGGCGAAGGCATTAAATACAAAACAGCAGAAGAAGCAATAAGATACGGCTATGACAATCTCAAGAACCCGGATGGCACACCTATGAGCGACGAGTATCTGCCACCAGTGGTAATAGGAGATTACCCCGGGGTTCAGGACGGAGACTCCGTAATACATTTCAATTTCCGTCAGGATCGTGCCATACAGCTTACAAAAGCATTTGTTGAAGACGAATATCCGGGAAAACGTGATAAAAAATACAATATAGTGTACTGCGGTCTTACCCGCTATTACAATGAATTCAGATTCAGCGCCCTGCCCGCAATGGACGAAGGCGGCGGAATGGAAAATCTTCTGGGCGAAGTAATATCCAGGAACGGTCTGAAACAGCTGCGTCTGGCAGAAACCCAGAAATTCAAGCATGTCACATCATTCTTCAATGGCAAGAGCACAAAACCGTACCCCGGAGAAGACCAGGTTGAGATAAAGGGCACATGGGACCCGGCAACTTTCGCAGAGCACCCGGAAATGAACGCCCCTGAAGTGCGCGAAAGAGCGGTAACAGAAATAAAAAGCGGAAAATATGATTTCATCGTTATTAATTTTGCGAACTGCGACATGGTAGGCCATACCGGTGATTACGGCGCGGCAAAGAAAGCAGTGGAAGTGACCGATGAAAGTGTAAAAGCTGTAACTGATGCCGCAATAGCAGGAAGCTACACCGTGCTTATAACATCAGACCACGGAAATGCCGAGGAAATGTGGGATTACAGAATTGATATGCCACGCACTTCGCATACAGTAAACCAGGTTGACTTCATATATGTATCCAGAAACGCAGGAAATGTGAAACTGCGCCCGCACGGAATACTCTCCGATATAGCGCCTACTGTGCTACAGATAATGGGAATTGAAAAGCCAGCGGAAATGACAGCGGAGTCACTGATAGCCTGATGTTTATAAAACTGAGAGTGCATCCTGATTCAAAAAGAGCCGTGATAAGAAAAAAAGATGCGGACTCTTATGAAATATGGATAAAAGAGCCTGCAGAGCGTGGTATGGCAAATGCCGCCGCGCTGCGGGCTCTTGCCTCTGAACTGGGTATAGATGTTCAGAAAATAATGCTTGTCAAAGGGGCACACTCTCCAGCAAAGATAGTTAAAATAATATAATTCCTGCAGCACCGGGAATTTAACTGCCATGAAAAAATCCGCAATAAAAACCGTCAGTTCAGGCAAATCTGTAAAAACAGATAAAACCGGAACTGCCGCAGACAGTACAGATTCTGCAGACATCAGACAAAGAAGAATTTACAACGCACGCCGTTTAACCGCTGCCGTGCTTTTAGCTGCTGCGGTATCTGCCACTGTACTCATCATGAAATTAAAGCATTGTGGTCCGGTAATGCCAGTACCGGAATACAGAACGGCAGGAGCAGCTGCGGAACAGACGGAAAGCCAGGTATCAGAGATATACGAATACACGGATTTCGCCTGTCCTGCCTGCGCAGCGGCAAATGTTCAGCTTCAGAATATGATGAACACCTACGGCAGCCGTATAAAAATGCATTTCAAGCATTTTCCACTGTCCATGCACAAATGGTCCGGCATTGCCGCGCTTTACGCTGACTGCGCAGGCGAACAGGGCCGCTTTTTCCAGTACGGCGAAATGCTTTTCAGAAATCAGGAAGAATGGGCAGACAAAGACAGAGAACCGGAAGAATTCAGAATTTATGCCGACAGACTTGGGCTTGACAGAAAACAGATGGAATCCTGCGTAAGGAAAACAGAAAATCAGACAAGAATAAAACTGGAAAAAGCCGAAGGCCAGGCAAAAGGAATAACCGCCACCCCGTCTTTTTTTATCAACGGGAAATTCCATTTAGGTGCCAGAGCGCTTGCGAGTGAATCCATGCGCATTGAGCAGATCATTCAGGCAGAAAAATCCAGAGGAGCCAGAAAATGAATTTAAAAGATTTTTCAGGTTCCGCCGCGCGGCTTATTACAGGTTCCGCATTTCTTATTGCAGGCATTGAGAAAGCACTTGTGTCACATGACATTCTTATATGGATTCTGAAAAGACTGGGGCTGCCCACATTCACGGCATTTCCTGCTGCCTGGATATTTCCTTTCTGCCAGATATTTTTCGGACTGTTCCTGATATGCGGTTTATATACACGCGTATGCGTACTTTTCTTTTCCGCCACAGTGGCACTGGAGGAAATAATACTTCTTCAGGCCTGGCTGCGAATGGTTCCTGTTGCGGAACTGGATTTTTACGGAATTTTTCTTTCACACTCAATAATATGGCAGATATTCCAGAATGTTCTGCTGATACTGATACTTTATCCGGCATTTTTTTACGGCAGCCGGTACACTCTGGACAATCTGATAAAATCAACCTTAACGGAGAATAAAAAATGAATAAAAATATTATTTTCGCGCTTGTTTTTCTGTTTGGGGCATGCACAGCCTCTAAACCTGCAAGAAAAGTAATGACAAAAGCAGAGGCAGAGGCAGCAATGGCCCAAAACCGCTCCAATGCAAAAGTAAAAGCAGTATGGATGCGTGAAATCAATGCAAAGAATGATTCCGATTTCTATCTTGAGGTGGCACAGGACGGAAGTATACTTTCACGCGAGGAATCCGGAGGAGCCGTCACAAGCCGCCAGGGCAAAATAACGGCGAGATTCGCAAAAGACCTTATCCGCGAAACCGAGAGATCCGATGTTTTTTCAGGCCATTCAAAATCAGGAAAGGATTTTATGAAAACCGGTGGCATGAAAGTTTATGCCTATATAAGCGGAGAACTTACAATCGCAGAGGCTTCACTTTCCGAACTTGGAAAAAACTTTGACCACGCCCTCACAGAGCTTACGAAAGAGGTTTCAAATCTTCCAATAAAAAAGGATATAGCCGGCCTGCTTTACTGCGAACCCGTTCCAGAGGAAAATCTTCCTTCAGTGAATAAAAAAATCGCCATAGATGGTGTTATAGAGATAGTGGAAACAGCCGATATCAAGAAATTTTCTCCCCTGCTGTCTGCTGTTCTCGACCCAGGCAGAATGATTCCTCTGGAAGACAAAACCAAAACACGCCAGCTTAGTGATTTCATTGAAAAATACGACCTTCTGGGTTCAAGAAATGAGTTCATACTTCCAAGCACACGCGGAATTTTTACATGTCATATGCTTAACACATACAGGGAAGTGGTTCAGAAAACCCTTACAGATGAGGAAAAGTACGACGCAATGGAATATTAAAATCTGATTTTTTACAAGGAGGGAAAATGAGAGTACTTATCACAGGCGGTGCCGGATTTCTCGGCAGCCATTTATCAAGATTCTTTCTCGCCAAAGGCCATAAGGTAATTGTTCTTGACAACCTTAGTACAGGTTCAACAGAAAACATAAAAGACCTTTTCGGCAATCCGGATTTTGAGTTTATACGGTACGATGTAACAAATTATATCAATATCAGCGGCAGGCTTGATGCAGTTCTGCATTTCGCCAGCCCTGCGTCGCCTATAGACTATCTCAAGATTCCTATTGAAACACTGAAGGTAGGCTCACTCGGAACCCACAAGGCGCTTGGTGTGGCAAGGGCAAAAGGGGCAAGATTTCTTATGGCTTCCACTTCTGAAACATATGGAGACCCTCTTGTAAATCCACAGCCGGAGACATATTGGGGCAATGTAAACCCTGTAGGTCCGCGTGGTGTATACGATGAAGCAAAGCGCTTCTCGGAAGCGCTTGTAATGGCTTATCACCGCTACCGCAATGTTGATACGAAAATAGTACGTATATTCAACACATACGGCCCTGATATGCGTCTTAATGACGGCAGGGCGGTACCTGCCTTTATGACACAGGCCCTTACAAACACCCCCATAACGGTATTCGGTACCGGAAAACAGACTAGAAGCCTATGTTATGTCTCTGACCTCATTGAAGGCATATACCGTCTGCTTTTAAGCGAAGAACACAATCCTGTCAATATCGGCAATCCACATGAAGTGACCCTACTGGAACTTGCGGAATTAATAAAAAAACTGGCTGGAAGCACCTCTGAAATAGTTTACAGGCCGCTACCTGCAGATGATCCCAAGGTCCGCCGTCCGGACACATCGAAAGCCGAAAGCCTGTTAGGCTGGAAGGCCCAGATTCCATTGGAAGAAGGACTTAAACGCACCATGGAGTATTTCCGCAGAAAATTAGGTCTTTAAGGAATTGTAATACAATATGCCGAAATACATATTCAACGGTGATTCCGTTTTCCATAACGGTAGCTGGGAAACCATACGTAGTCTTATGTCTGTACTTTCCCCTGAGGAATTTAATGAGCTGGCCGGGGAGAAAGCCGTAGATTTTTTTCTTGAAACACACAGATTCTGCGGAATTTGTGGAAGCAGAACCGAACCGGCCCCCGACAGGGAAATAAAATATGCACTCCGATGCTCTTCCGCCGGCTGCGCGGGACACAGCCGTTTTATGTACCCGTCCTATTCAATAGCCTCTATAACACTGGTAACAAGAAAAAAAGGAAAAGAACTGCTGCTGGCGCACAATACAGCCTGGCCGTCAGACAGGGTAAGCCTTTTAGCCGGCTTCATGCAGCCGGGAGAGACTCTGGAAAACTGTGTACGCCGTGAAATAAAAGAAGAGTGTGGCCTTGATCTGCTTTCCGTACGGTATATAAACAGCCAGCCGTGGCCGTTCCCATCAAATATAATGACCGGTTTTTATGCCGAAGCCGCAGACGGTGAGGCCAGACCAGATGGCACAGAGCTGGACCGTATTATATGGGTAACAAGAGATGAACTGCGGAAAATACAGGAAGGCACATCTGAAACAGGCCTTGTAATGCCACGCAGAGGCAGCCTTGCACGCAGGCTTGCCGAAATGTGGCTGAATGGCAAAATCTGATTATTTTTCCCTCCTGAACAGCATGGCAGGGAATCTGCAATGCAGAATATAATAAACAGGCTCTGTTAAAGTATTGACGAAATTACTTCGTCGTACTGAACCCGTTTTAAGTCCCTAATTAAGCCGTGAAGATGCTGAAATAAATTCAGTATGACGATAGAATATTAAAATCCTTCTTTGTATCTAATAAATAAAAAAAAGAAAACCGGTCTTTCGACCGGTCTTCTTTTATGTCTGCGTAAGGCTTTATTATTTAGCTGCCAGCCAGTTCACAAACTCATCCCAGTTGGAATATTTGGCCCACTGCATTTCAGAGTAGGAGGCAGGAACCGGTTTGCTGGGAATATATACCGCTATACCTTTTGCTCTTGAGAGCGGGTTCGGGGATGACCACCAGCTGCCGGGTTCATCCTTGGTGCGGTTGTGACCGACCAGATTGTGGGTGATATAGTTCATCAGAGCCTGGCCTTTTTCCTTTACAGCCTTGTTGTTGGACTTGCTGATAAGCAGGGCTGTGAAGTCATAGAGGTCTTTATTCTCCGGATAAGCGAATTTCACTGCATTGTCGCGGGCATATTTTGCCGCTTCAACATCATTAGCCTTTGTAACTTCATAGGCGAAGGCGTTCACAAGCTGCAGGAACTGCGGAATAGCATTTGAGTAGACAAAGCTCTGTGTATAACCACCGCTCTGCGCATCGTAGTGATCGCTATAGGCATCAACCGCGACTCTCGCCAGCTGTGTAGCATTCATGCCGGGATTCTGCACCACCGGGCCAAGGAAAGTGTTGTATGTATATCCATCGCCGGGTTCGGTTTCCTCGGAACCTACGATATGGGTTACATAGTTTTTGATTTCATAGTCTACTTCCGCCATCTGCATGAGGCAGGCATCGGAACCGACCACATCCACTCCGCCGATAGCTTTCAGTATCTCGGCCATCTGGGGAGTATTGATGTGATTATTGGACTGATCATCATATGAAATACCCTTGGAGCTGTACAGTCCGGCTGATTTAATCCAGCCAGCGCCATGGTTCCAGAATATCAGCATATATTTTTTTGCAGGATATGTCTGTTTGGCCCATTTGCCGAAATCAATCACGGACTGGTAGCTGCCCATATCTTTCATTCCAAGGTCCTGGAGAACCGGGGAATTGATCTTGTTTGTATCATTGTCTTTTTTTACCAGGTAGCGGCGTACACCTTTCCAGTCACCGTCACTGGAATCAAATCCGTCCATACGACCAAGTTCCACGACTATATTCACTTTGTCGGTGGAACCGATCATTTCCATCTCGTTCATATCACGAAGAGCATATCTTTCAAGATTGTTCTTACCGTTTACAAAGACCATAATGGTCCATTCAGCCGGCTGTCCAATTCTGGCCACCTCATTCTGAGAAGGCAGAGCCACTACAGTTGAAGCAGCGGGAACAGTTATGGGAGCATTCTTAAGGGCTTCCTTTATATTGAAACCGCCGCGGTCAAAATCCACCGTCTGGGCGGAAAGAAGACTCGCGGAGAAAAGCATTGCAACAGCGCTTAAAATAACATTGTGTTTCACATTTACCTCCGGTCTATTTTTTTAATAAACTCTACTATTACTATTATAGAGAAAACATATTTGCCATGCAAGTCTCATAGGTCCCTGAATGCAATAGGTCCTAAGTCCTATACAGGTATTATTTATCCCAGTATGCCTCTTCGAGCGCGGTCTCCTTTTCGGGAAGGCCATGAATAAGACGCGGGGATTTCTGCACAATAACCTCATAACTAACACGGTTGGCATATTTTGCAAGCTGCGAAAGCGAGGAATACGTAAGCGCCTTCACATTATGCTTTGGGGAATTAGGCACACGCACCTGATAATAGCATTTGGCACTCATATCATGCAGAAGCGCCGCAAGCGCGGCATCACCTGCGCCATTGGTGGTACGCACCACTGTTGGCCCCCCCATAAAAGGATTGATATGGGTATATATTTTTATCGGCTCACCGCAATCCTCCCTGCGCATGGGACGGCTGAACTCAAACCTGTTATAATCAACAAGACTTTTTGTGTGCAGGGCATTCGTAGTCTGACGCGCAAGAGGGCTGTCAACCCAGCCACCTATGGTAAGTCCCTTCGGTCCTTCCGTAAGAAGAACAAGATCCGTGAGATCAAGAAGCGATTCAGCAGCCAGAAGAGGATCATCTATTCCGGTTACGGCGGCAGCCTCCATTTCATTCATGGCAGCTATTGTTACATATTCCTTTATAAAACCACGGAAAAATTCTTTTTTTGAAGATATAAGTGAAGCCGTTCCCAGTGTGAACACAACAGGAACATTCGCCGCAAGCGCTATTCTGCATGCAGTAATGGTTGCCTTGAAAATAGGCTCGCTTTCATCGCGCAGGAGATAAGCCGAAATAAGCAGCGCCGAGGAGTTCTCTATTATCTTCTGGTTCTCCCTTATATTTTTCTCATTCAGAAGATTCATTCCCCCCTTGCTTATAGCAAATGTTCTCTCACCGTCAGGAGTTATAAAGCACATCGCGCGGCCCATTTCCCCCTTGATTGACTGAAGACATGAAAGATCAACACGCACACTTGTGTTACGGATATACTTGAAGGCATAATCGCCAACTGTTATTGATTTTTTTATCGTTCCAAGCATAACCGAACGCTCATCAGCCAGCACCGAATAATTATGAAGCGTGTTACCAACAGATCCTCCGGCATACTCGCCGGTGATATAGCCTTTTTCCTTCAGGATATTATAGATATGTTCTGTCTTGTCTTCAGAAAGAACATGAGACTCACCTTTCTTCAGTCCGTTTTCAGCTATGAATTCCTCAGGGACACGGCTTTCTATATCCACCAGAAGCTGGTCTATCCCCACAACATAATAGCTTTCTGTTTCAAGCACATTGCGCACACCACTTTCGCGCGTATTCTCTTTCTTCGGGAAATAATGCTCGCTTTTTCTTTTGCCGGGAAATTTCATAAAAGTCTCCAGATTAATATCAGATTATTAAATAATACAAATTTATAAATTCCTTAATGAATTCATTCTGACTTATTTTCAGTTTGTTTCAGGATAATCCCTGCGGCGCTGCTCATGCATGGGATGTCTGTCACGCAGTTCCGGCTGTATTATAGTTCCGTGACTGTTTTCAGCTTTGTCTATAACACGGTTGACTATAAGCACACCGAATATACATGCGGCAGCATCGCATACAGTACGTGCAGCAAACAGCCCGGTGACACCCCAGAAATGTGCACCTATTATAAAGCCGGGAATAAGCAGCAGGACTATACGTATGGTATTAAGCCCCGCAGAAAACAAAGGACGCTGCATTCCATTCATAACAAATGTACAGTAACGGAAAACTTCAAGACATCCGTAACATGCGCAGGTAATGTACACATATTTTATTATTATCCGTATTACCTCCTGATCCTGTGAGAAAAACGGGGCTATGGAAGGTGTAAAAATATAAAACATCACTGCCATGCACAGGCCGTATATAATGGCGAAGGACATGGCGAGATTCTTGCCCTGACGTATGCGGTCGAGCCTGCCAGCACCATAATTCTGTGCCACAAAAGGTGTAAGCGTCATACCTATCGACATTGGAATAAGGCAGGAAAACATCTCAAGGCGGCCAGTGACTCCGAGCGCAGCAACAACCTCAGTACCGAACCCGGCAGCCAGTTTTGTATTAATACCCAGACACACCGGGGTAAGAACCGAACTGTAGACTGCGGGCAGCCCCATATTAAGAACCCTGCGCCAGGAAATAAGAATGCGGCGGCGTGATTTAACATCTGCATTAAGCAGATGATGCTTCCTGCGCAGTATACGGAAAGAAAGCGCGAGTATGACACTCTGCGCTATTATAGTGGCAAGTGCTGCCCCCTTTATCTCCATACGGGGGAAACCGTAAAGACCGAAAATCAGGAAAGGGGAAACCGCAAGATTAAGACCGGTTCCGGCAACCATAAGTGCACTTGAAACTTTTGTATTTCCGGTGCAGGTTATTATATTCAGAAACATATTCTGCAGACACTGTACCCCCATGCCAAGATAGAAAATCCTCATGTAATCACAGGTAAGCTGTAGCACATTTCCATCAGCACCGAGACGGCGGAAAAGAGGCTCAGCTGTGGCAAAGCCGGCAATGCACAGCAGCCCGGACATCAGCAGCATGAGCAGAACGGAATGCGAAGTTACCCTTGCCGCCTTGGCATGATTGCCACCTCCCAGCGAATATGCCACAACAGTCATGGTCCCGGTACCTATGGACATAAGGGCAAATCCGACCAGCATGACCACCGGGAATGAAAAAGACATGGCAGCAAGAGAATCCGTGCCAAGACGTGAAACCAGCCATGTAGTGGTAAGATTATAAACCTGAATGGCGAATGTGCCCGCGAGCATGGGCACAGCAAGATTCATTATAGTCTTAGGAACACTCTGTGTTATCAGTGAAGCCATATTTAAAAGAAAACAGGACCGCGTCCGTAAAGGACGGGTCCCGCTCATTAAAAAACAAAAGTATTACCGGCCTTTGAGCCAGTTAAGGAAGTCAAGCCAGCCTGAAGCCCTGCTCCATGAAAGATCGGCATAACGGGAATAGGGCCGTTTTGTTGAAAGATAAACGGCAATTCCATGAGCATGAGTGGCATAATCCTGTCCACCGTATCTGGCTTTTGCTGAACGGTTAGCGGAAACAAGATTATTCTTTATGTAAGCGGAAAGATCCTGTGCCGCTGCCTTGACTTCAGCATTTTCTGAATTACGCGCCATGTAATCAGCGAAATCAGCGAAGTCTTTGTGTGCAGGCTCATCAAAATATATTATTTCAGAAATAGCCGCCCGCGCTGTCTGGCTGTCTTCCGCTTTCATAATAGCGGAAGTAAGTTTTTTCACAATCTCAGGGAAATCTGCCATGGCTTTGGAATTTATCATGCTCTGCGTATATCCTTCGCCGGTTTTATCATAGAAATTTCCGTATGAATCCACGAAGAACTTCGCAGCTGTCAGTGAATCTATGGAATCAGTGGCATTCACAAAAGGTACAAGAAAACCGGAATAATCTCCACCCGCTCCTGGTTCTGTCTCTTCCGATCCAACGACATATTCTGTTATATCCTTAAGTTCATAGGCGACTTCCGCCATCTGCATAAGACAGGCATCGGAACCATATACATCAACACCGCCCATCTCTTTTATCGCCATGGCAAGCTGAGGAGTATTTATGTAATTATCCGTCTCATCATCATAGGAAATGCCACGGCTCATTCCCGCACGGATTTTTTTGTCCCAGCCGGAGCCATGATTTTCCACTATAAGAAAATATTTCTTTGCAGGGAAATTTTCCTTGGCCCATTTACCAAAAGCCGCAAGTTCCCGCCAGTCGCCCATATCGGCCCCTGTCAGTTTCTGCAGCAACGGTGAATTTATGGTATTCATGTCGGTATCATGCTTCACGAGATAACGGTTTACGCTGTAATAAGAACCATCATCCGTATCTGAATTACAGCCGAGTTCTGCCACAATATTAACCCTGGAATTTGACCCGGCAGTTTCCATTTCATTGAAATCTTCTTTTATATAAGCGGAAAGGCTGTTTTTGCCGTTCATGAAAATCATTATAGTCCAGTCCGCAATTTCACGCGTACTGTCATTGTTTTTAGCCGGTGTCTGAATGCGCACTTCCGGTGCAGCCGGAGACTCATACATATCCGCAACCCGGATAAGATCCTCTAAAGCGGAACCGGCATAAGCCGTCCCGGAGGCAAAAAGAAAAGCTAAAACTGACAGGAATACTCTTTTCATAAATAAACCTCATTTGAAACAAACTGATATTACATAATTATAAGTTATTACCGTACAAGTGTGTAAGTGGCATATGGCCCCTTCAATGAAAGGACTTTAGACCTATACTGTACTGTTATGGAAAAGTTATAAGATAATTTATATGCCCGCGTTCAAAAAATATTATTCCAGATGTCATGTTCTCACTTTCAATATGCCCATACCACAGCTTGGGGTGAAATCCCGCAGGATATGGATTTATTTACCACCGGGTTACCGTGAGAATGAAAGACGCTACCCGGTACTTTATATGCACGACGGGCAGAACCTTTTTGACAGATCAACCTCATACTGTGGTGAATGGTCAGTAGGACGCAGCATAAACGCCATGGTAAAAAGCGGCACGCATACAGGCGCAATAGTTGTAGGAATAGACAACGGCGGCCCGGCACGTGGCAGTGAATACTCCCCATGGAAAGGAATTGATGTAAAAAAACCCCGTGGTGAGGAGTATGTTCAGTTCATAATAAACAATCTTAAACCTTTCATAGATATAAACCTGCGCACACTGCCGGACAGAAAAAACACCGGCATAGCAGGCAGTTCAGCCGGTGGCATAATATCATTCTATGCAGCTGTAAAACATCATGATGTATTCGGAATTGCCGGAATATTCTCCCCCTCATTCTGGTATTCATGGGATAATGTTCAGGCGCTTATAAAAAACACGGACCTTTCCGCCGGAATGAGAATATACCTTGACATAGGCACCTGCGAGGAGGACAGACCTGAGGATTATCTGCGCTGCGCAATAAGCGCCTCTGAGCTGTTCTCAAAGAAAAAAGGCGTAAAACTTAAATTCATCGTTGATGAAGGCGCGCCACATCATGAAGATGCCTGGGCAAGAAGATTCCCTGATGCCTTCCGTTATATGTACCCGGCAGGGAACTGAAAATTTTTCATCTGTTTTTATTGTAAAATATCTTTGCAGCAATACCAAAGCAAGGGGATATTATGCTTAATATCATAAGAAGCGTATCAGATACTTTTTCAGTCGCCGGACAGACTGTTACTTTTTTAATCACACTGCTGGTTTTTATATCATTGTTCAAAAAGCACAAGGACGAGAATATAAAGATAACCGTATTCATGTGCATTCTTATGATTCCCCTGACACTGCTTGGACACAGCATACTTCAGAAAGTAATGGTCAAAGAGGCATCTGAGTCTGAAGGTCTCTTTGACAGATTCTTCCAGACTACGGATCTTAAAGATCAGAATGCGGAACAGAAGGCAAAAATAGCTTTCCTGGAAAGACAGCTGGATATCGCAAAACAGAACAAAGCCGTGATAAATGACTATCAGACCGTAAACCAGCATGTTCTGCTTCAGACAAACCTGAATCAGGTAAAATACTGGGAAGACGTCACAAGCAGGGAAATAGGCCTGCTGGACAGGGTTACAGGCAATGACACTGTTGAAACAAAACCCATTGTGGTTAATAGTTACAATATAGATGCAAAATACGGCATTGACATGAAAAAAATAAAGGTCAGAAGGGTAAACAGCAGCAAACTGCAGATAGCCGGCGTAACTCCGTTATACATAGGCAGCACAAAATTTGACAAGAAGACAATACTGAAAGAAATACGCAAGGAAGGATATAAAAACGGCGCAAAAGTATCAAGCAAAGTTTACACAGACGGTGAATACATACAGCAGGCTGATAATTATGAAAGCGAAAAAGACAGGGAATTCCGGGAAAATTTCAAAAACGGGGACAGTATAGGTCCTTTCAGGAAAGCCGTCACCGAACTGGGACAGTATGATATAAGAAAAATGTTCTATAACAGCTATCCGGAAATAGAGTTTCTGGATAATGTTCCGGAAGATGACAGTTTCGTAAGCCTTGACGAATTCATAAAGAGCGAAATATCAAGACTTCAGACCGAAATAGACAATACCAGACAGGAAGCCGTAAGCGTACCCCAACCACAGCTTGAACAGGCGGTTCCTAATTAATGAACAAAAAACAGCATAAAAAAGCCTCCTGTAAAGGAGGCTTTTTCATTACGTGGCAATAACGCTGCTGTTTCAGTGTTTCATCTCACAGTTTTTCAGATACTCCCTTATTATGCTGTTCAGCTGTTCCTTAAGAGATACTGGCGAAATAATTTTTATGTGCGGCAGCCATGAAAGAACAACCGGAAATATGGCGCGGGTATCTGCGGCCCTGCATTCGATTATTATGCTGCCATCACCTCGCGTTTCTTTTACTGCCTGTTCAGGGAAATACAGTCTGCGCCTGAAATACATGGCCGCTCCGGCATCAACCTCCATAACCGCTGTAATGCTGCGTCTGGAGGAAATCCATATATTTATATTCCCGGCAAGCATACTGTCAATGTCCGCAGGCGGCACAAAATACATTCCTATTCTGTAAACTGATGTTATTTTGTCAATAAGGAATGTAAGCATTCTGCGGGTTTCCTCCTCCATGGCCAGCAGATACCAGAATCCTTCAGACCATACAATACGCAGAGGCTTTATGTAATACTGTGGCTTTCTGCCGCCCCTGTATTTTATCTCTATTTTCTCATGCTGGCACACAGTCTCCTCTATATCCTTTAAAAACGGATGCTCAGGCAATGGGCAGCCGCCCGGCATCATTATATAATATGGATTTTCAGTTTTAGGGCCAAGCATTTTGGCACGCAGATTATCCATGGTGCCGGAAAATGACTCTCCAAGAGATAGGGCTATGTCGCTGAACATTGCGAAAAGAGCGGCCTCCCGGCCTGACACTTTAAGTTTTTCCAGTGAATATCCTTCCGGGAAAGCGCGGCAGCCGCGTATAGGGGAGTAAATGGGCAGTCCGGCGCTTTCAAGCAGACGCATATCCCGCTGCACTGTCCTAAGCTCAACGCCTAATTCCGCAGCCATTTTTTCCAGAGGATAAGGCTTATCACACAGCATACTGAGTTCTGCTATAAGGCGTGATATTTTCTTAACAAGACCGCCTCTGTCAGATTCTTTTTTCATTTTTTCCCGCAGATGTTTATAATCTTTTTTCATAATAAAAAAAACTATGGGTTTTATACAAAGCCATTACATTTTAACAAATAGGTCCTAAATCTGTTTTCTGGAGCTGGTATGTGAAGATTTTTCATTTGAAGCACTGCTTTCGCCAAAGCGGTATCCTATATTTATTCCGTACGATTGTGCCAGCTTTCTGTTGTGCATCTCATAATAAGACATTTCCAATCCGGCTGTATAATTTCTATCCCTTCCAAAATTTAAATTTATGCCTATTTCGTATCCTGTATTATACGAATGCCCTTTAACACTCCCTGCCTGCCTGATTGATACTTTTTCATGCAGTTTGTTTCTGATTAATTTTGCATACACCAGCAGGCTCTCTCCTCTATTTATAAAAAGATTCATTATGTTTATTTTTAAATATGCCGCTGTCGCATATAATGAGTACGTTCCATCTATGTCATAAAAATATCCGCCATAGTACACAATTCCTGAAAAATCCATTGTTTCAAATTCACGGATTTCTATTCCGGCTTCTATAATCTCATTTATATTATATCCTGAATAAACAGCAATGGAAGATAAATTATGCCCATCATTTACATAACGCTGCAAAACGTCCGGCATATTATATCTGAATTTGGCAATATCAAATCCCATTACAAATCTGTTTCCTATGCCGGTTTGTCCTAAAGAAACATAGTCTGCCCCTGTTTGCTCATTTTCATCAACCGGAATTTTAACAGGCATACTGTCAAAATCAGCTTTACCATCAGAAACTGCAGAATCATTATTCTCCGGGGACGCAATAATATCTTCATGAGGCTCACTGTAAGGCTTTTCTTTGGACAAATCCGTGATAGCGTTAACGCATGTTTTTATGCAGGCCTGCATAGCCTTTTCTTTGTCAGACTCATTATATGAAGCGCCTGCACAGCCATTTATACATGCAGGAAGCAAAGAATAAGAATCTGCTGCATAAACCTGAATACAGCAGAACATGAGCGGCACAATAATTATTCCAGCTGACAGTATTTTCATATCATACTCCTTTGCCTGTAATATAAAACTGACAGTGAAATTATATAAAGAGCAAGCGACAGCATATGGTCGTTCTGCTGCAGACAAAGAATTAATGCGGAGATATATTCACTAAGTCTACAATATTCACCCGCCGGGCTGATAAAGCGATAATTCGGCTTAATAGGTAAAATTCAAAGCACTGAAGCATCGTTATGCATATTTCCTGAAAGAAAGAAACGGGAATGGACAATTCAGACACAGAAGGCTGCACAGCGCTTTCAGGAGCATAGGCAGGAATATGCCTGATCTGTTCACATGGCAGAAGAATCCTGAACCTGGAAATAGAAAGCACGACAAACATCTGTGTGGGATATTTCAGGCAGATAAAGACTAAAATAAGAGTTCACACAGGATTAAAAAAAGAAAGATTAAAAAAAGTGATTGAGCATTTATTTTTTTACAGATAAAAATATAATGTCACCAACTATTTTGCACATTAATCCGAAATTTACAATAATTGCTAATTTCTAATTGCTCATTGCTAATTGCAAATGCTGCCGTAAAACTGCAACATTCCTTTTACATTGTCGCCAGCTGCCGGAACATAGCCGTCAAGGGCGTTTTCTCCGGCATAAAGATAAACAGTCAATTCCTCGTCTTCGGATGGGAAGAATGTCGTCTTCATTCTGTATGCTTTCTTTCCGAAGAAAAGCATTTCCTTTACCTCGTCTATATTTGCGGCAAATTCAAAAAGATCATCGCATGACGTGGGGAACAGCATTGTCATTTTGTTTGTGCATATTTCAACATAAGGAAAATCCTTTTTGCTTTTTCCGGGATTATCCTGCAAAAAACGGTTCAGGGCAACCTCGTATACAGCCCCGTCTGATATTTTCAGCGGAGGCGTGTCGTTTTTCTCTAA
>Ga0310690_10002499_pt1 | contig 29697 bp, 28 predicted proteins | sample AusTroGonzalo_MG_2_FD_207661 | JGI IMG/M metagenome (GOLD analysis project Ga0310690, IMG submission 207661) | Bovine rumen microbial communities from tropical cattle in Woodstock, Queensland, Australia - Gonzalo_04 (v2) (version 2) | ecosystem: Host-associated > Mammals > Digestive system >...
CTGAAAGCCGTCGGCTTTCATCATCTGCTGAACAGTAATGACGTCCGGATGCACCTTGCCCCAGGACAGAGGCTCTACGGCAACGTCCAGATAATCCGCTCCGGCGCGGGCCACTTCCAGCATGGATGCCGGGGAGAAACCGGGGCCGGTGTGGCCATGGTACTGGACCTTGATTTCCGGGTGTGCTTTCTTGATGCCGGCCACAATCTGTCCCAGTTCCGTGGGACGGCCGATACCCGCCATATCCTTGAGGCAGATTTCATCGGTGCCGTATTCCACCAGCCGGTCCACCAGCTTGAGGTAATAATCTACCGTATGAACAGGAGAGTGAGTAATGGACAAAGCGGCCTGTGAAATCATTCCGCCCTTCTTGGCAAATTCGATGGAGAGTTTGAGGTTCCGGTGGTCGTTGAGGCCGCAGAAGGAACGGGCGATGTCGGTGCCCTGTTTCTTCTTTACCTTGAACATGAGTTCACGCACATCGGCCGGTACCGGATTCATCCGGATGGCGTTGAGGCCACGCTCCAGCATGTGGGTTTGGATACCCGCCTTGTGGAAGGGAGCCGTCCACTTACGCACAGAGATATTGGGATTCTCTCCGTACAGCAGATTCACCTGTTCGAAGGCACCGCCGTTGGTTTCCACACGATCAAAGCAGCCCATATCCACAATGGCGGGAGCTACCCGTACCAACTGGTCCACGCGCGGCTGATATCGGCCGGAGCTCTGCCACATATCCCTGTATACCAGGGAGAACTTGATTTCACGTTTTGCCATATTGTTATTGTATTATTTCCCAGTTTTACAAAGATAAAATAAATTTTGGAAAATCGGAATTAATCCGTACATTTGCAGTCCCAAACATGGTGGATGTAGTTCAGCTGGTAGAGCATCGGATTGTGGTTCCGAGTGTCGTGGGTTCGAGCCCCATCATCCACCCCATTAAAAAAGAGACCCGCAAAGGTCTCTTTTTTTGTTCGCACAAAACATGCACGCTCACGTGCTGGACAAAAAAAATCCGTGATTACTGCCGGGTGGAATAGGTTTTCTGCTCTATGACGTAGCCTTCGGAGGTGGAGGTAAGGATATCCACCGTGAGGGTGACGGCTTTGAAATCCCAGTCAGAGATGGGGATGCTGATGAAATGGGTATTCTGCTTCAGGTTGTTTTCGTCCATGGAAGCGGGGTTCTCGTCGTTGCCGTCCAGGTAAAGGAAAACGTTGAGCGTAGACGCTTCATCCAGCGAGTAACGGGCCTGGAAAGTGCGTGCGTAATTGCTCTTCTCGTCAAAGTAATAGCCGATGGCCAGATCCATGTACCGGCTGCCAATCCAGTTGAAATAAATCTGGATGGGGTCGTGCCCTTTTATCTCTTCGGCCGGGTCTACAGCCTGGGCAGGGAGGATTTCAACGGGAGCGACGGATTTGACGGAAATTTCGTACTGCCGGTTCAGGATATCGAACAGCATGAAATACCGGTTCCCCTCCGTGAGCTCCGGAGTATCCTGTGCCTTTTTTGTAATGGTATACTGGACGCCCAGGTCGTTCATGGGCTGATGTTCCACAATGGTGACGATATCCTGCACGTTGGTGGCGGAATAGCTGCCTTCCAAGTTGCAGGAACAGATGGCGAACAGGCCACATACCAGGGGAATGAGCAGTTTTTTCATATCTTTTTCTTTTTGCGTGTGGGTTTTGCAATAATCTGTACGTCAAGGTCTTCCACGGTGTATCCCTTGAACCTGCGCCGCTTTAGCTGGGCGGCCACCAGGGTGGACAGCTGTTCGTCCACCAGGTTACGGTAGACATGGCTCTCCCGGTCGTACAAATGGATATGCCGGGAAGGGTCCACGTCGAAGAACATCTTGCTGGTGGCCGACAGCCGGCGGCCGTAGATACGGTAATCGGCCAGCTGGGCCAGGATATTGTAGACGGATGCCGTGGTAATGGCGGTTCCGCGCTCGGCCAGTTTCTCCCGGACCATGTCGGCCGATGCATGCTCCAGCTCCATCATTACGCCATGGACCGCCAGGCGCTGCCGGGTGGCTTTCATGTTATGACGGCGCAGCTGGCTGCTGAATTCCTCCAGGGTGGGGATGGGATGTTTCGGGCGTACCATGGCGCTAGGCTTGCAGGAGGGCTTTGGCGTTGGCCACGGCCTCCGGGGTGATGGTGGCGCCGGAAAGCATCCGGGCTAGTTCTTTTATGCGTCCTTCGTCGTCCAGCTGGTGCATGGTGGTGCTGCCCGTTGCCTTGGATACAAGGAAGTGGGCATGGCCCTTGGCAGCCACCTGCGGCAGGTGGGTGATGGCGAAAACCTGCATGGATTTGCCCATTTCACACACCAGGCGTCCCATTTTGTCGGCTGTTCCGCCGGAGACGCCGGAGTCGATTTCGTCGAACACCAGGGTGGGCATGTGCTGGAAACGCGCCATCTCGGCCTTGATGGCCAGCATAATGCGGGACAACTCACCGCCGGACGCAGCCTTGGCCACATCGGCCATTCGGACGCCGGTAGAGGAGAAGCGGAATTGGACGGTATCCCTTCCCGTTGCTCCCGGGGCCGATTCTTCCAGCAGAACTTCGAAGGCGGCCTTTTCCAGGTCCAGGCCGTGCAGCAGTTCTTCTACGGCGGCGGCAAAAGGCCGGGCGCCGGAGAGACGACGGGCGTGGAGCTCATCGCACAACGCGCTGTGCTTCTTTTCGGCCTCATCCAACGCTTTGCGGGCGGCGTCCACATCGGCCTGCAGGCCCGTGGCGTCCATTACCAGGCCGCCCAGTCGCTCCCGTTCCTGGATAAGCTCATCCACCGTGGTGGCACCGTATTTCTGAAACAGGCTGTACAGCAGGGAAAGGCGGTCTTCCACTTGTTCCAGCCGTTGGGGAGAAACGTCCATCCGGGAGGCGGCGGTGGCCACTTCTGAGGCGATGTCTTCCAGTTCCAGCCGGGCCGATACCAGTCTTTCGGCCAGCGGCGTCATGGCCGGCACAAAGCGGCCGGCTTTTTCCAGCAGCCTGGCGCTTTCGCGGATCTGGTGGGCGGGGGCGGGCACTTCGTCCGAGGAAGGGGAGAGGAGGACATCGGCCTGGCTGAGGATCTCACGGATTTCCTCGGCATGGGCCAGCTGTTTTTGTTCCGTTTCCAGTTCTTCCAGCTCTCCCGGTACCAGTTTGGCCTCCTCCAGGCGTTGCCAGCGGCTTTGATTGTATTCCTGCTGGTCCCGGGCGGCGGCCAGCCGTTCCGAGAGTTCGGCCAGGTTGCGGCGTACCGTCAGCACCTGGTTCCAGGCTTCGGTGCAGGCTTCCCGCAGCTGCACGCAACCGGCGCGCAGGTCCAGGGCTTCCATGCGGAAGCGGGCATCCTGCAGGCGCAGGGTCTGGTGTTGGGAATGGATGTCTATCAGGCGTTCCGACAACTCCTGCAGCACGTTCACGCTCACAGGCTCGTCGCCTGCGAAGCTGCGGGAACGGCCGCTGCGGGCCACGGTGCGCCGGAGCACCAGGCGGTCGTCGTCACAGGGAAGGTCGGCCTCCTGGAGAATGCTGCGCACGGCGTCGTCTACGCCGAATTCGGCTTCCACCACGCAGTTCTCTCCCGCCGGCCCCACCATGGAGGCATCGGCCTTGGCGCCCAGCACCAGGGAAAGGGCTCCCAGTAAAATGGATTTACCGGCACCTGTCTCTCCGCTAATAATGACTAAGCCCTCCGGAAAACGGGTTTCCAGAGAGCCGATCAAAATGTAATTGCTGACGGAGAGGCTGTAAAGCATTGCCCTATTCTCCGTTGATGTCGATGGGATTTTCGTTCTGGGCCTTGCGGTAGAAGAGGTCTCCGGCCTCGAATTCGGCGATGGCTACCAGGTCCGGTTTGGGCTGGCGCTCATAGTATTTGGAGATTTCGATCTGCTCCTTGTTCTCGAACACTTCTTCCATGGTGTCGCGGTCTCCGCGGAACTCGTCCAGTTTCTTCATGAGTTCCTTCTTCTCGGCCACGGCAATCTGGTTGGCCCTCTTGTAAAGGATCACTACGGATTCATAAATATTTCCGGTGGGGGCGGCCAGGTTCTTGATGTCACGCGTCACCGTGTTCACGGGTACTTTTTTCTTGTTTTCCATTTTCTCTACAATACGTTATCTATATAATGTACAGCGTGAGTTTTTGCTTAGTTTCAAAAAAATCAATTCTTCTTGAGGAACTCCTGCACGTTGCGGTAAATGCCGTCCAGATCGTTCCTGTAATGGGATTCGGGATATTCTCCCACGAAGTTCAGGTAGTCGTCCACAAAGACGAGATAACGCTCTTTCATCTTTTCCTTCACGCTGAGGCGGGCGTAATGGTAAGAGGCCATGGCGGTATAGTACAGCACGTCCTCACGGTAGAAATTGTCGGCGTTGGTTTTGAGGACATTGCGCAGCTTGACGCGGGCGGCAGGGTAGTCCTCCATCACGTAATACTGCTTGCCGGCCTCGAAGTCTTTGCGGTCCAGCCGGTCCTGAAGGTCATGCATCATGGCCTCGCAGGCCTGCATGTGCGGTTTGTCGTCGGAGTACTCGCGCATATACTGGGTAATGGCTGCCATGCAGGCCCGGGTGGGCTGCTGGTCCAGTTCCCAGCGGTAAGTAGCGCGGTACAGGCAGTCCAGGCGGTAGAACTGGGCTTCCGGGGCGAAGGGGCTGCGGGGGAAGTTCTCCACAAAACGGGCAAAATTGGATTCGGCCGTATAATAATCCTTGAAACGGTAGTTGGACAGGCCCCAGTAATACTGGACGGTGTCGTCCCGCTCCGTGCCGCTGGTGAGGACGGCCATGGATTCGAACAACTGGGCCGCTTTCTGGTACTTCTTGTTCTGGAAGTACTCCATGGCTGCCTTATACTTCGCATCCACGTCATTGGAAGCGAGCAGGGTATCGTACTGGCTGGCGCAGGATGCGGCGAAGGCCAGGGACAGCAGCGCGGCGGCGACAAATTTCAATCTCTTCATACCTTAATTATATATTATTCTCCAAAAGGAATTTCTCGGCGTCCCGGGCTGCCATGCAGCCGGAAGCGGCGGCGGTGACCGCCTGGCGGTAGCGGGGGTCCTGTACGTCTCCGGCGGCGAACACCCCCGGGACAGAGGTCTGGGAAGTCTTGCCTTCGGTGAGGATATACCCGTTCTCGTCCAGCTTGAGCCAGGGGGCAAACAGGGCCGATGCCGGCGTATGGCCGATGGCCAGGAAGAAGCCGTCGATGGCGATGTCGAACACCTCGCCGTCTTTGCGCAGCAGGCGGGCACCGGTTACGCCCATGGCGTCTCCCAACACTTCCTGTGTATTGCAGTTCCACAGAACTTCGATGTTTTCGGTGCCCAGCACCTTTTCCTGCATGATTTTGGAGGCGCGGAAGACGTCCCGGCGCACAATCATGTATACTTTTTTGGCCAGGCCGGCCAGGTACAGGGCTTCCTCGCAGGCGGTGTCTCCTCCTCCCACCACGGCCACGGTGCGCTTGCGGTAGAAGAATCCGTCACAGGTGGCGCAGGCGCTTACGCCGGACCCCTTGAATTGTTCCTCCGAGGGCAGTCCCAGGTAACGGGCCTGGGCACCGGTGGCGATGATGAGGGTCTCGGCAAGGATCTCCTTTTCTTCGTCGATGGTCACGTGGAAGGGACGTTTCCCCAGGTCTACGGCCGTGGCCGTTCCCCGGCGCACATCGGCCCCGAAACCGGCGGCCTGTTTGCGCATATTGTCCATGAGCGTGTTGGCGTCCACTCCTTCCGGAAAGCCCGGGAAATTTTCCACCACGGTGGTGGTGGTGAGCTGGCCGCCGGGCTGGATCCCCTCATAGACCACGGGGGAAAGATTGGCGCGGGCAGCGTAAATGGCAGCCGTGAATCCGGCAGGGCCACCGCCCAGGATAAGGGTTTTAACTGTTTCCATGGAGGTTATCGTTGGAGGGTGGTTGTATAGTCCTTCTCAAAGACGACACGGCGGACGGCCTTGTTGTGGTAGTTGCCGAATTCGTCCGGGATAAACTGGAAGTCCGTGTGCAGGCCGCTGCTGCGTTCCATGCCCAGCATGCGGGTCCACGTGTCTCCGTAGCGCAGGCAGCGCAGCACGAAGAAGCGGGCGGTGTCATAGCCCTGGAAGGCAAACTGGGAAGGCTCTGTGCGGAACAGGGCGCGGTAGGCGTGTACGAAGCGGTCTACATCGGGGCTGGAATAGTCCACATGGTAGGAGGTGGCGATGTGGAGGTCGGCGTCGTGGTAGGCCGTTCCCTCGATGGTCTCGAAGGTGCGCACGCGGGACGGGGCGTACATGACGATGTCGAAGCCCTTGCCCTGCATGATGCCCAGGTTGCGTACGACGTCTCCGGTGAAGGCCTCGTTCTCGGAGGCTACCACCACGCGGTTGAGGCTGTCTTTTCCGGCCAGCATCTCTCCCAGGGTGGCGGGGATGCCGCGGCCGTCGGCAATGGCGTAGTTGAGGATATCATAGGTAAGCTCCCGGCGGGCCATGCCGCTGCGGATGGCGACGGGGGCCGTCACGTTACCGGCGCCTTTTTCCGTGATGAGGATGACTTTGTCGTTGGGAGTCAAGTCTTCCATCACCCACTGGGCCAGGTCTTCATATTGGTAATCCACGGCCGACGGGGCCTGGATGAAGTTCTTGTAAAATACACTGAGGGAGGCGGCCTTCTGGTCCAGGGGAGAGATGACGGGGACGCGTCCTTCTACGCGCTGGAGGATGGCTTCCAGGTCCCGGGAGGCCATGGGACCCAGCACGAAGTCGCTTTTCACCAGGTCCTCGATGGGAGGGATGCCGGCGTTCAGGTCATAAACGTGCAGATGCACCTTCACTCCCTGGGCCTCCAAGTCCCTCATGGCCATGAGGACGCCGGAATAGAAGTCCATGTTGATCTCGCTGCCACCAGCGGCGGCATGCAGCGGAAGGACAAGGGAGAAGTCGGCGTTGTCCCGGGTGCGCATGGCCAGCAGGGTGCTGTCCGACACCAGCGGAACCACCTCCGGAACTACGGGGATGAACACGGTATCGGCCGGTACTTCTTCCACAACGACGACCGTATCTGCGGTCTCCTCGATAATGATGGGGACACCCGGGGCCGCGTCTACCTGCAGGGGGATGCGCAACACCTGGCGGGTGCTCAGTTTCCGGTTCTTGAGGCCGTTGTAATCCATGATGGCCTGGACGGTAACGTTGTAGCGGCGGGCGATGTCGTCAATGTCTTCGTACCAGCGCACCACGTGCTCTACATAACCCTGGACGGCAGGCGCCGTTTCCTGGGGAACGGGATTCACCTCCGGGGCCTGCTCCTTGTAGGGAATGAGCAGGATGGCGTTTTTCTGCAGCCCGGTTTCCCGCAGGGACGGATTGGCTTCGTACAGGTCGTCTTCCGTCACGCCATAGGCCCGGGAGATGCCGTAGAGTGTCTGCTTTTCCAGCACCACGTGGGACAAGTATACCTTCCCGTTCAGTTTCACCTTCTCTTTGGAGACGGTGACCGGCGCGGGGACATATTCCTGTGCCAGGGCCTGGGCGCAAGCCAGGACTGCGAGGGCGGCAATGAATGTAAGAAGTCGTTTCATGTTGTTACTCGTTTATAAAGTAGCGGCAAACTGGGTCAGGTTTTGGCAAAAGGCGTCCCATCCCAGACGCAGCTTCTCTTTGCCGATGGCCTCCAGGCAGCTTTGCCTGAGGGCAGGGTCCCGGAAGAAACGGAGTACCTCCGTACGGACAGCCTCCGGGCTGGGCTCTGATGCGACAATTCCCGTGCCACGCGCGCCGATGGTTCCCTTAAGGCCACCCACGTCGGTAACCACCATGGGGACGTCGAAGTGGTAGGCGATGGAGCTGATACCGCTCTGGGTGGCGCTCCGGTAGGGGAGGACGGCCACATCGGTCACGCTGAAGAATTGTTTCACCTGGGAATCACGGATGTAGTCCGGGAATACATGCACGCGGTTTTTCCCGGGCAGGGTGTCGATGATGGCCTGGTACTTGTCAAAGGAACCGTAAGGTTCTCCGGCTACCACCAGCTGATAGTCTTCGGGCAGGTCCCGGAAGGCTTCCAGCAGGATGTCCAGCCCCTTGTATTCCCGGATGAGGCCGAAGAAAAGGAGGGTCTTCATTCCGGGGTCCACGCCCAGGATGGAGGCCGCCTCTTCCCGGGGGAGTTTGGGGCCGAAATGGGCGTACAGGGGATGGGGGAGCAGGGTGTGGGGAGCGTCGGGGCGAAGGGACAGAAGGTCCTTCTCCACGCTCTCCGACATGGAAACGAAGCCGGTACAACCCTTCAGGAAATACTTGGTGAGGGGCTTGTCGAACCAGTGGGCTTCGTGCGGAATCACGTTGTCCAGTACCACCACGCTCTTGCAGCCGCAGTGACGGGCTACATAGCCCAGCGACGGGGCGAACCAGCTCATCCAGTACTTCATGACCAGAAGGTCCGGTTTCCAGGCGCGGATGGCTCTGGCGGTCTTGATCCAGGTAAAAGGATTCACCGTATCCAGCAGGGCTTCGGCCTCTACCGGCACAGCTTCGTCTTCCGGAGTAACGTACTGCGTTTTGCCGGGAAAGAGAAAATCGGGATACTGCCGGGAGAAGGAAAAGGCCTTTACTTCATGCCATTTTCCCAGTCCAAGCAATAAACTTGCGTTGAACTGGGAAATGCCACCCCTCAAAGGGTAGAAACTGGATAGGAGTGCGATCCTCAAAGCTTATTTCTTGGAGGATTCCTTGGTCTTGATGTAGGCGGCGTTCAGGCCGGCGAGGAGTTCGTCGGTGATGTCCAGTTTAGGGTCGGCGGTGACCACGGGGGTGGACAGGATGTTGCCGGCGGTGGTGAGGATCATGGCATAGCCGCGATCCTGGTTGAATTCGGCCACATATTCGGCGATGGCGTTGGCAATCTGGTTCATCATCACCTGCTGTTCTTCGGCCATCTCGTTCTGCTTGGTGAGCACATACTGCTGGTAGCTCTGCTGCTGCTCCTGCAGTTTCTGGTACTGGGCCTGGGCCACGGACTGGGTGAGGAGTCCCTTGTCCACTTTATTCTGGAAATCGGAGGCATCTTTCTCCAGCTTTTTGCCGCGGCGGTCAATCTCGGCCTGGATGCCGGAGGTCTTGGTCTCGAAAACGGAGTTGAGGTCGTTGGCCATGTCGTAGCCTTCCATCACTTTGTCCATGTTGAAGTAGACGATGCTGCCGGCTACGGCCACGCTGTCTTTGGCGGCGGTGCCTGCGGGAGCTGCTGCCTGGTTCTGGTTGCAGGAAACGGCGAAGGCCAGCAGGGCGGCGGCGCCGAAGAGAATGAGGTTCTTTTTCATTATTGCGTTAATTATAAATAAATCGTAAGGAACGACAAAGTTAATCATTTTTTGCGGATTTGCGACAGGTATGACCCGATAGTTTTCTCCAGACCCATGTACAGGGCGTCGGAGATGAGGGCGTGGCCGATGGACACTTCGTCGGTCCAGGGGATGGTCTGGACATAGTATGCCAGGTTTTCCAGGGAAAGGTCGTGTCCGGCGTTCAGGCCCAGCCCGGCGTCATGGGCTGCCTTGGCCGTCTCCAGATAACGTGCGATGGCTAACTCATGGTTTTTGGGATATTGCTCGGCATAATCGGCCGTGTACAGCTCCACGCGGTCGGCCCCGCAGGCGGCGGCGCCGTAAGCCATCTGGGGATCCGGGTCTATGAAAATGGATGTACGGATGCCTTTGGCCTGGAAAGTTTTGCAAAGGTCGGTGAGCAGGGCTTTGTTGGCAAGGGTGTCCCAGCCCGCATTGGAGGTGAGGGCGTAATGTCCGTCCGGCACCAGCGTCACCTGGTCCGGCACCACTTCCAGCACCAGGTCCACGAAACTCTGGACGGTAGGGTTGCCCTCGATATTGAACTCGGTCTTGATCAGCGGCCGGATTTCCCGGACGTCGGCATACCTTATATGTCTTTCGTCCGGTCTGGGATGCACAGTGATGCCTTCTGCTCCAAACTCCTCACACTTTTGTGCCGCCAGGGTGACATCCGGTACATTTCCGCCCCGCGCATTGCGGATGGTGGCGATTTTGTTGATATTTACGCTTAGTCGGGTCATTATTCTGGTTTCAAAACGTACAAAAGTACTTATTTTTTGCCGAAAAACGAAAGCTATTCCCGGCAGAACTCTTTAATCCAATAAAAAGTGTTAATTTTGTTGGTTGATTTAATTGCACGCTATGAAAATTGGATACTTCATTCTCAAGGATGAGTTAAGGACAGACCCCCGCATGGCCTCGCTCCTGTCAGACTTGGAATCGGCCACCTTCGAGGTGTACGAGATTCGCACCAAGGCCGATGTGCGCCCGGATACGGACCTGGTCCTGTCCATGGGCGGAGACGGCACTTTCCTGAGTGCGGCACATGTGGTGGCCGATATCGGCCTGCCCGTTCTGGGCGTGAACTTCGGCCGCATCGGTTTCCTGTGCGAGAACCGCCCGGAGACCGTGCGCAAGGCGCTGATGGAAGGCGATTTCAGTATCGAGTACCGCACTGTGCTCAACGCCACCCTCAAGGGCCCCGAGGCGCGCAGGGGAATCGGCATGCTCCCTTATTCCGTGAATGAAGTGGCCGTGCATCGCAGCGGCTCTTCCGTCCTGGGCATCCATGTGAGCGTGGACGGAGAACCCCTTCCCACCTACTGGGCCGACGGTCTGCTGGTGGCAACCCCTTCCGGCTCAACCGCTTACTCTTTGAGCGTGGGCGGTCCCATCTGTATGCCGGAAACCAAGGTGCTGGTGCTGGCCCCTATTTCTCCGCACAACCTGAACGTGCGCCCCATCGTGCTGCCCGAAACCGCCAAGATAGACATCTCTTTCGAGTCCCGGGATGGCAAGGCGATCATGTCCATGGACAACCGCGTAGTGGAAATCCAGCCGGACTGGACCATTCACGTGGAGATGGCACAATTTTCGCTCAAACGTGTCCGGCTCCCGGAATCCGGTTTCGTGAAGGCCCTTACCTCACGCCTGTTCTGGGGAGAAGACATGCGCAACAACGAGTAATTCTATGGAGAAAATACCGCAGCACGTATCCATCATCATGGACGGCAACGGCCGATGGGCGAAGGCCCGCGGCCTGGAGCGCGTAAAAGGGCATATGGAGGGCGTGGAGAGCGTCCGTGCCTGCCTGGAAGCCGCTGCCGAAGATGGCGTAAAGTACCTTTCCGTCTATGCTTTTTCCGAGGAAAACTGGAACCGTCCGCAGGAGGAGGTCATTTTCCTGATGGAACTCATGATGAAGGCCATGAAGAAGGAACTCACCACTTTCATGGACAACAACATCCGTTTCATGGTGCTGGGCAACCGGGCCCGCCTGAGCAAGGGACTCAACCAAACCATTGACGACATGATGGAGCGTACGGCCGGCAATACCCGCTGCACGCTGATCCTTTTCCTGAGCTACAGCGGCAAGTGGGATATCCTGCAGGCCATGAAGAAAGCGGCTTCGGAGCTGTCTCCGGAGGAATTCCAGGCCATGGAACTCCCGGATTTCGACAAGTACCTGGTAACCGCCGGGATTCCGGATCCCGATCTTCTGATCCGTACTTCCGGGGAGCTGCGCATTTCCAATTACCTGCTGTGGCAGAGCGCCTACACGGAGTTTTACTTCACCGATATCCTGTGGCCGGATTTCCGCAAGCCGCAGTTCCGGGAAGCCCTCGCCGCCTATGCCACCAGGGACCGCCGTTATGGGAAAGTGAAATAAAATGCTTATCTTTGCAAGATAACTTGAACTGCGAATGAGAGGAAAACAGATACTTTGCGCTGCCTTGCTGCTCCTGACGGGCCTGTCCCTGCGGGCGCAGACTTCGCGCAGCGGCATTGAGGTCGATTATAGCCATCCCAAAAAATATGTGGTGGGTGGCGTGAGCGTAGAAGGCAACCAGTATTTCAACCAGCACCAGATCCTGCAGCTTACGGGCTTGCAGGCCGGGCAGGAACTCACGGTTCCCGGAGAAGATGTCACCGGTATCGTGAAGCGCCTGGTGGCCCAGCGTTATTTCGAAGACGTGGCCGTGGTGGTGGATTCCCTCAGCGCCAAGGCCGATACCGCCTGGTTCGTCATCAGCGTACGGGAACGTCCCCGCGTGTCCCGCTGGAACTATACGGGCGTCAAGAGCAGTGAAAGGAAAGACCTGCAGGAGCGCCTGAACCTGCGTCCGGGCCGAGAGTATTCCGAATACGTGAAAAACACCTCGGTGGATATCATCAAACGCTACTATAAGGAAAAAGGTTTCCTCAAGGTGGACGTGGACGTGACGGCCGAGCGGGATACCATGATCCGCAGCGCCATCCGGGTCACCTTCAATGTGAACAAAGGCAAGAAGATCCGCATCAAGGACATCAACTTCAGCGGCAATACGGACGTCAAGGACCGCAAGCTGGCTAAGAACATGAAGGAAACCCACGCCGCAACGTGGTACAACTTCTTCAAGTCCAAGAAGTTCAAGGAAAAGGAATACGAGAAGGACCGCAAGACCGTGCTGGATGCCTTCAACGAAGCCGGCTACCGCGACGCCCGCCTGGTGCGTGACTCCGTCTACTTCACCGAAGACGGCAAGCACATGAACATTGACATGGAATTCGACCAGGGCCGAAAATATTATTTCCGGAACATCACCTGGACGGGTAATTCCGTCTATGCGTCCGAAACCCTCAACGACATCCTCCAAATCAAGAAGGGAGACGTATACGACCTGGTGACCATGGAAAAGCGCCTGCACGGCGGCGGTAAGGAGAACGAATACGACGTGTCCAAGCTGTACAAGGACAACGGCTTCCTTTTCTTCCAGGTTACGCCCGTTGAAGTAAATATCCAGAACGACTCCGTGGATGTGGAGATGCGTATCTCCGAGGGCAAGCCTGCCGTCCTGAACGAGGTGATCATCAACGGCAACGACCTCACCAATGAAAAGGTGATCCGCCGCCAGCTCATGACCCGTCCGGGTTACCTGTTCAGCCAGACCGACTTCGAGCGCTCCATCCGTGAAATCGCCTCCATGGGCCAGTTCGACCCCGAATCCATCATGCAGTACGGAACGGGTTACAACATCCTTCCCAACCAGCTGAACAATACGGTGGACGTAGTATATAATGTAACGGAGAAGCCTTCTTCCCAGCTGGAACTCTCCGGCGGTTGGGGCGGCAACACCTTCGTGCTCACGGCAGGTGTCAGCTTCAACAACTTCTCTACCCGCCGCATGTTCGAGAAGGGCGCCTGGCGTCCCGTTCCCCTGGGAGACGCCCAGAACCTGTCCCTGCGTTTCCAGACCAACGGCCGCTACTACACCTCCCTGAGCGCCAGCTTCATGGAGCCATGGCTCTTCGGCAAAAAGCCCACGTCCCTCAGCATTTCCGGCTACTATTCCAGGATGACGGACAGCTACTTGGCCATCGGCATCCTCTCCACCGACAAAATGTTCGAGGTGTTCGGTTTCAATGCCGGCCTGGGTACGCGCCTCAAATGGCCCGACAGCTACTTCGTGCTCTATAACAACCTGAGCTGGCAGACGTATAAGCTCACCAACTGGACCAACAGCTACTTCGCGTTCAACGACGGTATCTCCCACAACCTGAGCTTTACCATCTCCCTGACCCGCAATTCGTCGGACCAGCAGCTCTATCCCCGTTCCGGATCGGAGTTCTCTGCCTCCCTGCAGTTTACGCCGCCGTATTCCCTGTTCCGCAAGTACTCCTACGACGAGTTAGGTAACAAGATTGCCGTGAACAGCTGGAAGGACGTGAATTACGACAACTGGACCAGCGCCCAGCGTTACAAGTGGATCGAATACCATAAGTGGAAATTCAACGGTACGGTATATACCAAACTGGTCGGAGACCTGGTGCTCATGACCCGTGCCCAGTTCGGTTACCTGGGTTATTACAACCGCAACTGGGGTTATTCCCCGTTCGAGAACTTCCAGGTGGGTGGTGACGGTATGTCGGGTTACATGACTTACGGCGCCGAAATCATCTCCTTGCGCGGCTATGAGGATTACTCCCTCACCCCCAGGAAGGTCACTCCGTACAGCCAGAACGGTATAAGCTATGCCGGTAACGTATACGACAAGTTCACCGTAGAGCTCCGTTACCCCGTTATCCTGCAGCCTCAGTCCACCATCTACGCCCTGGCGTTCCTGGAAGGCGGTAACTGCTGGAGCGATATCCGGGAGTTCAACCCGTTCCAGATCAAACGAAGTGCCGGTGTGGGCGTACGTGTGTTCCTGCCGATGATCGGCCTGCTGGGTGTTGACTGGGGCTGGGGCTTCGATGATACCACCAACGGCGGCAGCCACTTCCACTTCGTGCTGGGACAGCAATTCTAGTTCGGCACAAAACTTGTGGACAACCCCTGCGGTTTAACTGAAAACAAATTATAGAAAAGATATGAAAAAACTGTTTGTCATTGCCCTTGCGGCACTTGCTACCCTCACCGCTTCTGCCCAGCAGCTGGGCAAGGTGAATTTCCAGGAACTCGTGATGCTGATGCCGGAGATGGACGCCGCCCGCGAAACCATCGCCGCTTCCCAGAAAGAGGCCGAGGAAACCTACTCTGCCATGGTGGAAGAATATCAGGGTAAAGCTACCCAGTATCAGCAGAAACAGGCCAGCTGGACGGCAGCCATCCGCGAATCCAAGGAGCGCGAACTCTATGAGATCCAGAACCGTATCCAGGAATTCCAGAACAGCATCAGCCAGGAACTCCAGCAGCAGCAGAGCCAGCTCACCGCTCCCATCCAGGAGAAAGCCAACAAGGTGGTGACCGACCTTGCCAAGGCCAAGGGTATCACCGTCCTGTTCGACGTTTCCCAGGCCATCTATTTTGCCGACAGCGTGGTAGACCTCACCGCCGAAGCCCGCAAGGCCCTGGGTATTCCCGACAGCCGCACCCTGGAATCCCTCCAGGCCGAACTTCAGGCCCAGGCCCAGGCTGCCCAGCAGTAATTTTTATTTAAATTAAAGAAAGACTCCGGCCGGGAAGGTCGGAGTCTTTTTTGTGCCCCAGGTGAGGTAAAAATTAGATGGTTCCCTGCTCCAGCATGGCGGTAGCCACCTTCATGAAGCCGGCGATGTTGGCGCCCTTCACGTAGTCGATGCTGCCGTCCGGCTGGGTGCCGTACTTCACGCACTGCTCGTGGATGCTCTTCATGATGAAGTGGAGCTTCTGGTCCACTTCTTCGCCGCTCCAGGAGATATGCTCTGCGTTCTGGGTCATTTCCAGGCCGGAAGTGGCCACGCCGCCGGCGTTCACAGCCTTACCGGGGGCGAAGAGTACGCCGTTGTGCTGGAAGAAGTGGATGGCCTCGGGCTGGCAACCCATGTTGGAGACCTCGCAGCAGCACCAGCAGCCGTTGGCTTTCAGTTCCTTGGCGTCTTCTTCGGAGAGCTCGTTCTGGAAAGCGCAAGGGAGGGCGATGTCCACAGGAACGCTCCAAGCCTTCTTGCCGGCGGTAAACTGGGCCTTGCCAGGGAACTTGGTTGCCATGTCTTCCACCTTGTTGCGGTTGGAAGCACGCATGACCAGCATGTAGTCGATCATTTCCTTGGTGATGCCGTCGGGGATGTGGCAGACGCCGTCGGGACCGGAGATGGCCACAACCTTGGCGCCCAGTTCGGTAGCCTTGATGCAGGCGCCCCAGGCCACGTTACCGAAACCGGAAACAGCCACTTTCTTGCCCTTGATGTCCTTGCCGGCCTTCTGCAGCAGGTGCTGGGTGAAGTACAGGGCACCGAAACCGGTGGCTTCCGGACGAAGGATACTGCCGCCCCAGGTGCCGCCCTTGCCGGTGAGAACGCCGGTGTTGTACTGGCGGGCCAGCTTCTTGTACATACCGTAGAGGTAACCGATTTCACGGCCGCCTACACCCACGTCGCCGGCAGGGATATCCTGGTCCGGGCCGATGCAGTTCCACAGCTCCAGCATGAAAGCCTGGCAGAAACGCATGATTTCGTCGTTGGACTTGCCCACGGGGTCGAAGTCGGAGCCGCCCTTGGCGCCGCCCATCGGGAGGGTGGTAAGGGCGTTCTTGAAGGTCTGTTCAAAGCCCAGGAACTTGAGCATGGAAGGGGTAACGGCGCGATGGAAGCGCAGACCGCCTTTATAAGGGCCGATGGCACTGTTGAACTGGATGCGGTAACCGGTGTTGGTCTGGACCTCACCGCGGTCGTCGATCCAGGTTACGCGGAAAGTGAAGATGCGGTCCGGCTCTACGATCCGTTCCACAATCTTGGCTTTTTCAAACTCGGGATGCTGGTTGTAAACATCCTCGATGGATTCCAGAACTTCCTGAACGGCCTGAAGATACTCCTTCTCGAGCGGGTATTTGGCCTGCAGGCGTGCCATGATGTCGGTAGTTTTCATGATAAAACTGGCGTTTAGTGTTGTTGGTTATAAAGTTTAATGTATTTGCAAAATTTGCGTTACAAATTTAAAGAAATAAAAGAGAATTAGCAAGCATATTTTCACTCAGACCACACTTTTTTCACTGTTGCCTTTAACCAAATAAATTACTACCTTTGTAGACTATTTGTGAAACAAACCAACCCGCAATGAAAAAACTGACTTATGCACTGTCTCTGGCGGCCCTGGCCCTGGCCATCGTGTCCTGCGGCAACGGCCGTACGAAGGCCGAGCGCCTGCTGGAGAACTATGCAGAGGTGATCATTCCCGCTCCGGACCTTTCGGGAATCACCGACAATGGAAAGGAGGTTCTTAACCTGTACCGCTTTGCCGCAGACCAGGCCGATGCCATTTACTGGCAGCAGCACTATGGATCCAACGAGTTTGTCAGCGTCCTTCCGGACCCTGCCGAGCAGGAGTATGCCAAGATTAATTACGGCCCCTGGGACCGTATTGACAACCAGCCCTTCATCGAAGGTTTCGGCCCCAAGCCCGCCGGTGTCCGTTTCTATCCCGAAGACATGACGGACGAGGAATTCGAAGCGCTGGAGGACCCTGCCAAGATGAGCCCCTTCACGGTAATCCGCCGCAAGGAGAGTGACGGCACCCTGGAAGTGGTATGGTTCCACGATGCCTACAAAGAGCAGGTGGACAAGATGGCCGACCTTCTTAAGGCAGCCGCCGACATTACCATCAAGACCAGCGTGCGGGAATACCTGCTGCAGATGGCCCAGGCCGTAAAGACAGACCGTTATTACAACGCCCAGCGCGCCTGGCTGGAGATGACGGACAGCAAGATGGACCTGGTCATCGGCCCCACCGAGACCATCGACGACGACCGTTACGGCATCAAGGCTTCCTATGGCGCCTATGTGCTCCTGAAGAACGAGGAGCGCACCCTGGCCCTCCAGGACCTCTGCGACCGTCTGCCGGAGTTGCAGGCCACGCTGCCCGGAGATCGCGCCTACCATAGCTTCGTTCCCGGTTCCCGCTCCAACATCTTCTCCTGCGACGTCCTGTATTATGGCGGTTATCCCAACGCCGGGTACAAGAATATTGCCGTGAACCTGCCTTACGACCCCCGCGTCCAGGAGCATTTCGGCACCCGTACCATCCTGTTCGACAATATCATCCGGGCGAAATTCAACCGTACTGTCTTCCCGGCCGGCGCGTTGCTGCTGGAAGAGGCCGACCTGGCCCACCTGGACGCTACCGCTTTCTGGTGGATCATCGTATTCCGTGAGATTGGCCAGAGCCTGGGCGTGAAGGAAACCGTCAACGGTAAAGGGAGTGTGGCCGATGCCCTCGGCAACGAGGCCCTCGTGCTGGAAAAGGCCAAGTCCAATGTCCTGGGTGCTTACCTGTGCATGCAGGAAGTGACCGCCCACCGGATCGACGCCCTCATCCAGAAGCAGGACGTGATGGCCACCTTCATCACCAACGTCATCCGTTCCACCCGCTTCGGCACCGGTGACGCTACCGGCAAAGCCAACCTGGCCGTTTACAATTACCTGATGGAGCAGGGCGGCCTGGAGCGCAAGCCTTCCGGCAAGTACGGCATTCACTTTGCCAAGGCCGAAGAAGCCATCGCTTCCCTGAGCGAGCTCATCCTGAAAATCCAGGCCACCGGAGACCGTGCGGCCGCCGATGAGTTTGTGGCCAAGTATGCCGTGATTCCGTCCACCATCAAGTCCGATATCGTGAACCTGGAACTGGAGAAGATTCCCGTGGACATCCGCTTAACCTACGAAAGATAAAAGTTTATTATAATGGAAAAGAAATTCAACCTTAAGTATTGGGTTTTCCTGCCGCTGGTGCTGGCAATTACCATCTTCCTCTGGGCCGTCCCGGTGTCGTTCTTCGGAATTGAAGCCCTCACCGTGGTACAGCAGCGCGTGATTGCCCTGTTTGTGTTCGCCGCCCTCATGTGGATTTTCGAGATCATCCCCAACTGGTCCACCTCCCTGGTGGTGATTGTGATTGCCCTTCTGACGGTGTCCAACAAGGGTATCGGCCTGTTCTGTGATCCCCAGTACGGCACCCTGGTGCCTTACGGCCGCATCATGAGCTCCATGGCCGACCCCGTGGTGATGCTCTTCCTGGGCGGTTTCGTACTGGCCATCATGGCCGAGAAATACGGCCTGGACGTTACCATGGCCAGGGCCCTGCTGAAGCTCTTCGGCTCCAAGCCGGAGATTGTGCTCCTGGGCTTCCTCATCATGATCTCCATCTTCTCCATGTTCATGTCCAACACCGCCACCGCCGCCATGATGCTGGCCCTCCTCACCCCGGTGCTCTCCAAGCTGCCGGCCGACGATAAGGGTAAGATCGGCCTGGCGCTGTCCATCCCCGTGGCCGCCAACCTGGGCGGTATCGGCACGCCTATCGGCACTCCTCCCAACGCCACCGCTAAAGGCGCCCTGGAACAGGCCGGCATTGACGTAAGCTTCGGCGAATGGTGCCTGCACATGATTCCCTACGTGATCATCATGATCGTGATTGCCTGGATCGTACTGCGCATCATGTTCCCCTTCAAGACCAAGAAGCTGGTGCTGGAAATCCCCGAGAACAAAGTGGAGAAGGGTTGGAAACTCACCCTGGTGTGGATTACCTTCATCGGCACCATCCTGCTGTGGGCTACCGAGCAGATTACCCACATCAACTCCAACATCGTGGCCCTTATCCCGCTGGGCGTATTCACCGCTACGGGCCTGTTTGGAAAGAATGAAATCAAGGAAATCAACTGGACGGTACTGTGGCTGGTGGCCGGCGGCTTCTGCCTGGGTTACTGCCTGCAGGATACCGGTCTGGCCAAGGTTCTTATCCAGGCCATTCCGTTTGGCAGCATGTCGGTGGTGGTGGTACTTGTCATCGCCGGTCTGGTATGCTATTTCCTGTCCAACTTCATCAGCAACTCCGCCACCGCGGCCCTGCTGATCCCTATTCTCATTGTGGTTGCCAACGGCATGGCCGACCCCGCCGCCGCCAACAACGCACAGTTCCTGGCCATGGGCGGTACCAGCGCCATGATCATCTTCATCGCCGTGTGCGCCTCCATCGCCATGCTGTTCCCTATCTCCACGCCCCCGAACGCCATCGCTTCCTCTACCGGCATGGTAGAGACCAAGGACATGACCAAGGTGGGTCTGGTGATGGGTATCATCGGCTTTGTGCTGGGTTACTTCTGGTTAACCAAACTATTCCCGTTTGCATAATTTGAAAGAGGTGCATTTTTCGGAGGCGTCGGCCTTTTTTAGCCTTCGGAAAATGCACCTCTTTCAATAAATATATTATACGAATGAAAAAAGGTATCATATTTGTCATGGCAGCACTGCTCACTGGCAGCGCCGCCTTTGCGCAGGAAGAGAAGCCTGCCCACTTCAAGCTTTACGGCTTTATCCGCAACTACGTGACGGCCGATACCCGTGAGGTCAACGCCGGCACCCACGACCTCTTCTTCTACATGCCCAAAGACAAGGACATGCAGGGCGGAGTAGACATCAACGAAGGATTCAACTGGCGTTTCCTGTCCCTCACCACCCGCCTGGGCCTGGACGTCACCGGCTACAAATTCGGCCGCATGAACCTCTCCGGTAAGGTAGAGGCCGACTTCTACAGCCTCAGTGGTACGGGTGCATCGGCCATCATCCCGCAGCTCCGCCTGCGTCAGGCCTTCGTGAAGCTCAGCTGGGACGACAGCCCGCTGGCCCTTACCCTGGGCCAGGCCTGGCATCCGATGGGTGTGGACCTCCCGCACATCACCAACCTGGAATCCGGCGCTCCGTTCAATCCCTTCAACCGCAGCCCCCAGATTACCCTGGACTACAAGGTTGGTGACTTTACTTTCACCGCCAGCGTGCTGTACCTGAACCACTTCCTGCCCACCGGCCCCAACGGAAAGAGCACGGAGTATTATAAGTACGGCCTTCCGGAGTTCTATATCGGCGCAGCCTACAAGAGCGGCAAGTTCCTCACCAAACTGGGTCTGGACATGGTGAACATGAGGCCCTACCGTACGGTGAACGACAACGGTACCACCGTCACGGCCCACGGCCTTCTGAGCACCTTCTCCCCGTTCCTGTTCTTCCAGTACACCGACGGCCTGTTCCAGCTGCGCGCCAAGACCATCTTCGCCCAGGCCGGAGAACACATGAACCTGCTGTCCGGTTACGGCGTGGCTTCCTATGACGCCACTACCCACACCTATTCCTATACCCCCATGCAGGACTGGGCTTCCTTCGTGAGCTTCCAGTATGGTAAGAAGACGCAGGTGATGTGCACCTTCGGCTACTTCAAACAGTTTGGAACCACCAAGGACCTCATGCAAACCCCCAACACCAGCACCGGCGCCATGGAATATACCCTGTGGATGAACACGGCCGCCGACACCAAGATCCAGCAGGCCTTCCGCGCCACGCCTACCGTGGCCTGGAACATCGGCAAGTTCACCGTTTCCCTGGAGTACAACCTCACCGCCGCCCAGTTCGGCCGCGGCGTCCGCAACATCCGCGGTATGTACGACGGCACGCCGGAGTGGATCCTGAACCACCGCTTCATCTGCATGACCAAGTTCACGTTCTAGTGCAACCAGAGCAAGATATTTTCGCCCGCGCCCGCCTTCTGGTGGGCGCAGACGCTTTCAATAGCTTCGCTTCCAAACGCGTCTTGCTGCTGGGAGTGGGCGGCGTGGGTTCATGGTGCGCCGAGAGCCTGGTCCGTTCGGGCATCATCCATCTTACCATGGTGGATGCCGATACCGTGAACCCCACCAACATCAACCGGCAGCTCATGGCTACCACCCATACGGTGGGTCGGCCCAAGGTGGAAGTGATGGCCGAACGTCTGCGGGAAATCAACCCGGAGGCCGATATTACGCCCGTACAGGGCCTATTCAGCGAAGAAACGGCTGGTGAATTCCAGCTGGACACCTATGACTATATCATAGACTGCATCGATTCCCTCAAGGACAAGACGGCGCTCATAGAGTTGGCCACCCATACGCAAGCCACCTTTTTCTCCTCCATGGGAGCGGCCCTCAAGCTGGACCCCACCCGCATCCGCGTGGCCGAATTCTGGGACGTGCACGGGGATCCGCTGGCCCGGGCTATCCGCAAAAAGATTCGCAAGGAGGGCCGGGAGACCGGAAAACCCTTCCTCTGCGTGTTTTCCGACGAACTGCTGGAGAACAGGGGAGAGGCTCAGCAGCCCGCCGATGACGAAATCATCAAAAAGGCCTGCGTGAACGGCACTATGGCTCCCGTTACCGCTATTTTCGGCCACACCCTGGCCGCACTGGTGCTGCAGGATATAGTGAAAACAGAGAATTTTTTGTAAATTTGTACGATAACGAATTGTCAAACTAATCACATAAAACTATGGGAGCATTTCACGCATACGACATCCGCGGTATCTGGGGTAAGGACTGGGACCGCGAGGTTGCATACAAGGTAGGATATTTCCTTCCGGAACTCTTGAAAGCCGATAAGGTCCTGGTGGGCCGCGACTGCCGCCTCTCCGGTCAGGAGATCCACGACGCCGTCATCCAGGGCATCACCGATGCCGGCGCCGATGTGGACGATATCGGCCTCAGCAGCACGCCGCTGGTGTACTTCGGCACGGCCAACTATGGCTACAAGGCCTCTATCCAGATTACCGCTTCCCACAATCCCAAGGAGTACAACGGTATGAAGGTGAGCCGGGAAAACGCCCTTCCCGTAGGCCTGGATACCGGTCTGGGCCAGATCAAGATGTGGATAGACGAAGGCCGTCCCACCCCCAAGGCCGCCAAGTCCGGCAAGGTGACGGAGGTTGACATCAAGCCCGATTACCTCAAGTTCCTGATGAAATTCAAGGGGGATTATTCCAACCTCAAGATTGCCTTCGACCTGTCCAACGGCATGGCCACCCTGTTCGCCAAAGAGGTGTATAGGGGAGAGAACGCCACCTTCCTCTTCGACGAGATGGACGGCAGCTTCCCCAACCATGAGCCCAACCCGCTGGTGCCCAAGAACGTGGAACCCCTCAAGAAACTGGTCTCGGAGATCAAGGCCGATATCGGCGTCATCTACGACGGAGACGCCGACCGCGTAATGTTCGTGGACGACAAAGCCCGCTTTGTGGCTCCGGACCTGGTGGTGGCCCTGATGGCCCGTTACTTCTGCGACGAGCGCGGAGAAAAGAAGCCCCGCGTGTTGCAGGAAATCCGTTCCAGCCTGGCGGTGGCCGAGGAACTCACCAAGAATTATGGCGCCGACGTCCATACCTGGCGCGTGGGCCGCGCCTTCGCAGCCCCCAAGCTCCGCGAGATTGACGGCCTGTGGGGCGGGGAACTGGCCGGTCACTACTATTTCAAAGACTTTTTCTACAGCGACAGCGGCATGCTCTCCAGCATCATCGTCCTTCGCATTGTGTCGGCCCTCAAGAAGAAAGGCATCAAGCTTTCCGACGAAATGGACCGCCTCACCCACTATGAGAATTCCGGAGAGATCAACTACAAGCTGGAGGACAAAAAGGGCGCCATGGACGCCGTGAAGGATTTCTTCATGATGAAGGAAACAGCCACCGCCTTCATGGACTTTGACGGTTACCGCGTGGAATTTGCCGACTGGTGGTTCAACATTCGTCCTTCCAATACGGAGCCTTACCTTCGTTTCATCTGCGAAGCCAAATCGGCCGATCTCCTGAAGGAGAAGATCGCCATGGCCGATGCCATCCTGGTAAAGCAATTCGGCGGTAAAAGATAGGGAATGAAGAAACTGCTCCTGTTACTCCTTTCCGCCTGTGCAGGCCTGACCCTGTACGCACAGGATGCCGGCCGTGAGGCCGACTCCCTGCGTTATGTATACGGACGCCAGGAAGTAAAGAACCAGGCCAGCCGCAGCACCCCTTATGCAGACACCCTTGATACCGGCAACCCCGGTGTCAAGGTTGTCTTGTATAACAACGGCACTTACCGTTATGTGAAAGATCCGGCGCTGGTGGCCTCCGATAGCGTTTTTACGGAGTGTTGGGACACCCGTGCGGTGAATCCCTACCGGGAAGAACCGGACTCCATCCCTGACCGTTTCTCCCTGTGGATTGTGGATACCCTTGATTCATACACCTGCCCTTATGTGACCCATCCCCGTTCCCTGTATGGTTACCGGCACGGACGGCGTCACCAGGGCATTGACCTGCCGTATCCCACCGGTACGCCGGTCCCCGTTGCCTTTGACGGCCGGGTGCGCATTTCGGATTATGTGGGCGGTTACGGCAATCTGGTGGTGGTGCGCCATGCCAACGGCCTGGAAACCTTCTACGGCCATCTTTCCAAACGGAATGTAGAGGCAGGGGACTGGGTTTCGTCCGGAGACATTATCGGCCTGGGCGGCAGTACCGGCCGCTCCACCGGCCCGCACCTGCACTTCGAAACCCGTTACAAAGGCGCTGCTTTCGATCCCTCCTGGCTCATCGACTTTGAAACCGGTACTCTCCGGCACCGCCTGCTCAAGATTCGCAGCTGGTACTCCAATCCCAACCAGCGGTATGTCCAGAGCATAGACGACGAAGACGAGATTTTCCGCACCGACGAAGAAGACCGACTGCTGGCCGAGGAACAGGCCAAGAAGGAAGCCGCCGCCCGTGCTGCCGCCGAAGCAGCCGCCATGCGCTACCACACCGTGCGGTCCGGAGACACCCTGTCCTCCATCGCCCGCAAGTACCACACTTCCGTGAAGGAACTCTGCCGCCTGAACAATATCAAGGAAACCGCCATCTTGCAGGTGGGCAAACGCCTCCGAGTAAGGTAATAGTTCCCTCAAAAAAAGTGGCGCGCGGGGCTAGCGAAGCTTGCTGTGATAGTGCGGATGCACTTTGCCTTTGGTGATATTCAGCAGTTTGCTGGATATCATTTTTTTACGGATGGGGGCGGCATGGTCCGTGAACAGGTCTCCTTCCAGGTGGGAAAGTTCGTGCTGGATCATGCGGGAGGCAAAGTTGTCGAAGGTTTCGGTAACCTGCTCCAGGTCCTCGTTGTAATAACGCACCGTGATGGTTTTGGGCCTCACTACGTCGCAGTAGATACCGGGGATGGACAGGCAGCCCTCGGAATAGGTAACCTGTTCCTGGCTCTCTTCCAGGATTTCGGGATTGATGAGGGTGCGGCGGAAGCCCTTCAGGTAATCATAGGTATCCGACACCACGTCTCCGTCCACAATCACCACGCGCCGGCTAACGCCAATCTGCGGGGCGGCCAGGCCGCAGCCATCGGCCGTGACCAGGGTGTCTTTCAGGTCCTGCACCAGGGCGGCGATGCCTTCCCGGTCTTTCAAATCGGCTTCTTCGGCTTTTTTGCGCAGCACCTCTGCGCCATAAAGGTAAATGGGACGTATCATATCGTTTACTTGTTCCTGTTGTTCCGGTCCAGGTATCCCTGGAGGATGATGGCGGCCGCAATCTTGTCCACGGAGGCCTTGTTGCGGCGGTCCTTGTATTTCATGCCTCCGTCAATCATGGCCCGGTGGGCCAGCACGGAGGTGAAGCGTTCGTCTTCCTTGGTGACGGGTATGCCGGGGAAGGCTTTTCCCAGCTGTTTCAGGAAAACGTCTACATCGGCCTGGGCTTCCGAGGGCCTCCCGTCCATATTCACGGGATACCCCACTACAAAATGAACGATTCTCTCTTTTTCGGCGTATTTTTTGAGATAATCTATTAACTTTGTAGAATCGACTGTATCCAGTGCAGATGCAAAGATTCCCAGCGGGTCGCTGGCGGCGAGGCCGGTGCGCCTGCGTCCGTAATCTATGCCGATGATTCTGTCCATACAGTCTGCAAATATACGAATAATTATGGAGAAACCCGATAACAAGAAAAAGAACAGAGCGTTCAGGCTGGCCCTGGTGGATGCCGTCTCACATGAGAGAATCTGGAGCTTCCGCTATACCCGCACGGCCATGATCATTGCCATCATTTCGGTTATTGTACTGATAGTGGTGGGCATGTACTGCCTGGTTGCCTACACGCCGGTGCGCTCGTTCATTCCCGGTTATCCGGGCGCCATCTCCCGCCGTCAGGCCGTGCAGAATGCCCTGCGCATAGACTCCCTTGAAACTCGCATCATGCAGTGGGAACTGTATGCCGAAAATCTTCGCCGAGTGGTATCCGGCGCAGAACCTGTGCGGATGGACAGCCTCATCCTCAACAACCGGGATGCGTCGCGGGAAGAGGTGGATGCCCGCTACCTGGCCCTGCGGGATTCCCTGCTTAGGGCCGATGTAGAGATGGAGGAACAGTTCGGCGTGGATGCCACCACCCTGCGGCGTAACCTGCCCATCGAGGCCCTGTCCTTCTTCACGCCGGTGAAAGGCGTGGTGTCAGATCCCTTCGACCGTGCCCTTCATCCGTATGTGGACATAACGGCGCCGGCCGGCGCCATGGTCATGGCCGTCCAGGATGGAACGGTGGTGTATACGGGATGGGAAGAGGAAGACGGTTACATCCTCATTATCCAGCACAGCGGAGACATCCTGAGTATATACAAACACAATGAAAAACTCCTGCACAAGGCCGGAGAAGCCGTGAAGGCCGGCACCCCCGTGGGCGTGCTGGCAGCGTCGTCCTCGCTCACAAAAGGGGACCACCTCCACTTTGAACTCTGGTATGAGGGTACGGCCATAGACCCTGTGCAGCATATCAAATTCTGAATGAAGACCATTGCAATCTTAGGTTCTACGGGCTCTATCGGCACGCAGACGCTGGATGTGGTACGTCAGCATCCGGGCCGTTTTTCCGTGTTCATGCTGTCGGCCCATTCCAGCGCGCAGCTGCTCATCCAGCAGGCCCTGGCTTTCCATGTGCCCCACGTGGTCATCTGTAATCCGGCCAAGTACCAGGAGGTGCGGGATGCCCTTCCTTCCGATGTGCAGGTCCACCTGGGCATCGGCGCTGCCTGTGACCTGGTGCAGGCCCCCGAGGTAGATGTGGTGGTAGCGGCCATGGTGGGATTCAGCGGCCTGCGTCCCACGCTGTCGGCCATCCGTGCAGGGAAAACCATCGCCCTGGCCAACAAGGAGACCCTGGTGGCTGCCGGCGAGGTGGTTATGGCCGAGGCCGATCGTTGCAAGGCTCCCATCTATCCCGTGGATTCCGAACATTCGGCCATCTTCCAGTGCCTGGCCGCCGCAGAAGGCAATCCCGTGCACCTGCTGCACCTTACCGCTTCCGGCGGTCCGTTCCGCACCTGGCCCCGGGAAGACATCGTCAAGGCCAAAAAGGAACAGGCCCTGAAACATCCCAACTGGGACATGGGTGCCAAAATTACCATCGACTCGGCCACCATGATGAACAAGGGCTTCGAGGTCATCGAGGCCAAGTGGCTGTTCGGGGTGCCGGCGCAGCAGATTCACGTGGTGGTGCACCCGGAATCGGTGATCCATTCCATGGTGGAGTTCCGGGACGGGGCGGTGATTGCCCAGTTGGGCTGCCCGGACATGCGCCTTCCCATTGCGCTGGCCATGGCCTATCCCGAACGCCTGGAACTTGGCGGGAAACGACTGGATTTCAATACATTGAAAGGTCTTACGTTCTTTGAGCCGGACAGGGAGAAGTTCCCTTGTCTGCAGCTGGCCTTCGACGCTATCGGCCGGGGCGGAAACATTCCTTGCGCCATGAATGCGGCCAACGAGGCGGCTGTGGCAGCCTATCTGAAAGACCGTATTGGCTTCTACGATATTTCCCGCACCATCTCCCGCGTCATGGACCGCATCGGCTTTGTCCGGGAGCCTTCGCTGGAAGATATCTTCGTCACCCATGAGGAGGCTTTCCGCATGGCAGAATCCTTCTTTGCCCTATGATGGTACTGATGAAAGTGCTCCAGGTAATCCTGGCGCTGTCCATTCTTATTATCGTTCATGAGCTGGGCCATTTCTTCTGGGCCCGCGTGTTCCATATCCGCGTAGACAAATTCTTCCTTTTCTTCGATATAGGGGGAGTTAAACTGTTCTCCTTCAAGGTTGGGGACACGGAATACGGCATGGGTTGGCTGCCACTGGGCGGCTACTGCAAGATTGCCGGCATGGTGGACGAATCCATGGACGTAGAACAGCTCAAACATGAGCCTCAGCCCTGGGAATTCCGCTCCAAACCTGCCTGGCAGCGCCTGCTGGTGATGGCCGGAGGTGTCATCAATAATTTCCTGCTGGCCCTGGTGATTTTCATTGCCATCCTGGTCGGCTGGGGCCGGAATTATATGCGCAACGACTGCCCTGTTTATGTCAATGAACTGGGAGAGGAACTGGGATTCCGTACCGGAGACCGCATCCTGCTGTTCGACGATTACGCTCCCACGGATTTCATGGACCTCCAGGCCGACCTTGCTCGCCGCCAGGTGCGCAAGGCCACGGTACTCCGCGGAACCGACACCCTGGATATCTACATCGACCAAAACCTCATCGGCCAGGTGCTCAACAGCCCCGGCATGTTTGACATCGCCCTTCCCTTCGTGGTGGACAGCGTGATGACTGACGGCCCCAACGGCATGTCGGCCCTCCAAAAGGGCGACTGCATCGTGGGGGTGATGGGGGAGGAGACGCCTTACCTGCAGGATGCCCAGAAGATTCTTCGCGAACATCCCGGAGAGACGGTCCCTGTGGATGTGCTGCGGGAGGCCGAAATCCTTTCGCTCTCGCTTCAGGTAGATTCCCTTGGCCGGCTGGGGGTGTTTTTCAGGAATCCGGGACTTCAACATAAGGATTATACCGTCTGGGAGGCCATTCCGGCCGGTTGCAGCTGGGCGTGGGATAGTGTGGCAGGATATTTGCGGGATTTGCGCCTGGTGGCCACGCCTTCCACCGGCGCCTACAAATCGGTGGGCAGTTTCGTGGCCATCGGCCAGGTTTTCCCCTCCACGTGGAATTGGGTGCAGTTCCTGTATATTCTGGCACTGCTGTCCATCATGCTGGGTGTGATGAACCTGCTTCCGATCCCTGCCCTGGACGGCGGACACATTGTCTTCTGTCTGTACGAAATGATTACCGGCCGCAAGCCGTCGGACCGGTTCCTGATGGTGGCGCAGATGATAGGTATGATCCTGCTCATCGGCCTGATGTTCCTGGCTTTCGGGAACGACATTGCAAGATTAATCCGTTAAGCGTATGAAACGTGTTCTTTGGGTCCTGATGGCCTGCCTGCTGGTTTTTACCGGCTGCAAATCCAAGTCCAAGCGTCCCCTCCTGCCCAATGTTAGCGGCAAGGCCGGGGAGGTGATGGTGGTAATTGAAAGAGCCGAGTGGGAGGCCGACCTGGGCGTCGCCATCCGGGAGGCCCTCGCCATGGATACCCCTTACCTGGCGCAGCGGGAACCGCTGTTTACCCTCTCCAATGTTACTCCCGGCAACTTCGGCAGCATGTTCAAAGTACACCGGAACCTGCTGCTGGTGAATATCAATCCCCAGAATGTCACCAACGGTGTCATTTATAAGAACAACGTATGGGCCCAGCCCCAGGCGGTGGTACAGTTAAGCGCCGCCGACCCCGCACAGGCCCTGGCCCTGTTCAAGGAATCCGCCGGCAACATAGCCGAGTTCTTCGAACAGTGCGAGCGTGACCGCATTATCGCCAACGCCAAACTCTATGAGGAACACGCCCTGAGGGAGCCTGTGGAGAAGGTGACGGGCGGCATCCTTCATTTCCCTTCCGGCTACCGCTGCCGCAAGTTCACCGATGACTTTGTCTGGATTGCCGACGAAAAGCAGTACGTCCAGCAGTATGTGATGGTTTATCGCTATCCCGTCCCGTCCCAGGGAGAGGTCTTCTCCATGGAGAACATCATCAATACCCGCAATGCCGTTATGCGGGACAACGTACCGGGAATGTTCGAAGGATCCTACATGACCACTTCCACGGCCCAGGAGCCCACCGCCCGCTCCTTGCGCTTCAAAGGACGCGATTTCATGGAAACCCGCGGTTTCTGGGAGGTCCAGGGAGATTTCATGGGCGGTCCCTTCGTCTCCCATTCCTTCTACAGCCCGGACGGAAAGGACATTATCGTGCTGGAAGCCTTTGTCTACGCACCCCGTTATGACAAGCGCCAGTACCTCCGCCAGGTGGAAGCTTTGCTATACTCTTTTGAGTGGAAAAAAGATGAAAAATAATTTTGCAGGGTAAAAAATAATTGCTACCTTTGCATTCCCAAGTTTGGTGGGTTCGTATAACGGTTAGTACTCGGGATTTTCATTCCCGCAATAGGAGTTCGATTCTCCTACCCACTACCAAATATAAAAAAGTA
>Ga0310690_10002500_pt1 | contig 29683 bp, 51 predicted proteins | sample AusTroGonzalo_MG_2_FD_207661 | JGI IMG/M metagenome (GOLD analysis project Ga0310690, IMG submission 207661) | Bovine rumen microbial communities from tropical cattle in Woodstock, Queensland, Australia - Gonzalo_04 (v2) (version 2) | ecosystem: Host-associated > Mammals > Digestive system >...
CTTTAGACGCGAATAATTCGCAGTAATTTTACAAACATCGGCAAAGATAGTGATAGCTACACGAAAAGAGCCAGCCTTAGCTCCTTCTTTGCCGAAGTTATAATAAGGCATTTGCGAAAGGCGGCAAATATGAACAGAATATGTGTTGTATGTGGCAAAGAGTTCCAAGCCAAAACGGATCGCGCCAAGTATTGCTGCAAAGAATGCTCCCTTCATTCAAGATATAAAAGAACAAATGAGCAAATCAAGATCGATAATGAAAACCTAAAAAAGCAACTTCTTGATTTATATGAAAACGGGATGAATGACAGGCAAATTGCAGAACAAATTGGTAAATGTATTGAGTGGGTGAGGGACAAGCGCATTGAGATTGGATTGCCAAGGCAAAAATCGAAGAAACAGCGCGAAAAAGAAAGACTCGATAAATGGCGCGAAGCTTTTAAGAACGAGCGAAGAATATGTAAAAGATGCAAAGCTGAATTTTCTCCGGTTAGAGTACATCAGCTTTTTTGTTGCCCTGATTGTCAAAGGAGACATAGCCATCAGGTTCATGATATCGAGAGAAAACGACTTGAAAGGCAACAAGCCATAGATGACATCTCATTAGATGCTGTATATCAGAAGTATGGAGGAATATGTTATTTATGCGGAGAAAAATGTGATTATCAAGCTGTAAGAGTATATAACGGCATTCCGCATCCGCTTGGCAATTATCCATCGCGGGAACATATTGTTCCGCTGTCGAAAGGTGGATTGCATACATGGAATAATGTCAGGCTTGCCCATATTAGATGTAATGCAAGGAAAGGGGTAAGCTGTGGCTAAAAATTATATTCTTCAATACTACCAAAAAATAGAGAATGGGTCTATTTGTGCAGGCAAGTGGATTCATTTGTTTTATAAATATCTTGTAAATGGCTTTGAGCATAAGCAATTCCGATTTGATCAAAAGAAAGCCAATGATGTCATCGATTGGATAGAATCGAATTGTTACCATACCGAAGGGCCACTGGCTCCATCAAATCTCAAGTTGGAATTGTGGCAGAAGGCGGCAATATCTGTCATTTATGGTGTGGTTGATGAATCCGGAAAAAGGCATTTCCGTGAAATTGTGCTGATAATGGCTCGAAAAAACGGGAAATCTCTCTTGGCGGCCGCGATCGCAAAGTATGAATGGCAACAGGGAGGTTATGGCGCGAGAGTTTATTGCTTGGCTCCAAAGCTGGATCAAACAGATATAATATACAATTCAATTTGGCAGCAGACTCTTTTAAGCCCTGACTATCAGGAGTTAAAAAACGAGGTCAAAGCTGGGATTAAATATCATGAAAGAAAGACTGTCGATGATTCTGATTTGCCCAAGCATCGGATGACAGACCTATATATAGCTGCTATCAACAGCACTGTGAAGAAAATCGCATTCTCAGAGCGCAAAAGTGATGGTTTTAATCCTTCACTCACAATCTGCGATGAAATAGCTTCGTGGCAAGGCGATAAGGGCTTGAAAATGTATGAAGTTATGAAGAGCGGCATGGGAGCGAGAGAAATGGGAGAAAATCCATCGATTCTTCTTTCATGTTCAACAGCAGGATATATAAACGATTCAATTTACGATGAGATCATAAAAAGAGCCACAAGATTTTTATTGGGAGAAAGCAAAGAAACAAAGCTTGCTCCTTTTTTATATATGATTGATGACATCGAAAAATGGGATGACATCGAAGAATTACAGAAAAGTAATCCCAACTTGGGTGTTTCTGTATCGGTAGACTATTTGCTTGAAGAAATTGCTATTTCTGAAGGTTCTTTGAGTAAAAAAGCCGAGTTTATCACTAAATACTGCTGCATGAAGCAAAATAGCTCTTTGGCTTGGCTTGATGCATCCACAGTTGATAAATGTTTTGGCACTCCTCTTGATATCACAGATTTTCGCTCATCATACTGTGTGGCCGGCATTGATTTGTCTCAAACAACAGACCTGACAGCCGCAACACTTTTGATCGAAAAAGATGAGGAGCTCTTTGTGTTTGCAAAGTTTTGGCTTCCATCAGAGAAAATAGATGATGCCATTGCAAGGGATGGAGTTCCTTATAACATTTACATTCAGCGCGGCCTGTTGGAGCTTTCTGGGGAAAACTTTATTGATTACCATGACTGTTATCAATGGATCGTGAGCATGGTTGAACAATATGAGATTCTTCCGCTTCAGGTCGGATATGACCGATACAGTGCTCAATATTTGATTCAGGATTTATCCAATTATGGATTTCAATGTGACGATATTCATCAAGGGGATAACTTATGGGGAGTTCTTCAGGAAATGGAAGGACTCATGAAGGATGGCAAGGTTCATTGTGGAGACAATGACCTTTTAAAAATACATTTGCTCAATTCCGCGATAAAAATGAACACAGAGCGTGGAAGAGGCAAATTAGTAAAATTGAATGCTAATGCTCACATCGATGGTTGTGCTGCTTTAACTGATGCGTTTTGTGTCAGACAGAAATGGTATGGAGAAATTGGTGACAGATTAGCGAATGCAGAGGGTTGATATGGGACTTTTTGATCTGTTTTTCAAGAAAGCGCCAAAGCCGAAGGGTGATTATCAGGGCATGTTCAAGATGCTCAACGGATATGAGCCAAGGTTTACAACGTGGAATGGCGGGATATACGAATCGGAATTGATACGGTCAGCAATCAATGCACGGGCCGTGCATGCTTCCAAGCTGAAATTTGAAATATCCGGGAGTGCAAAACCCGCATTACAGAACAAGCTGAGCAGAAATCCGAATCAGTTTCAGACATGGAGCCAATTCTTATATCGGCTGTCAACGATCTTGGACATTCACAACACTGCTTTCATCTGTCCTGTTTATGACAAATTCGGGGAAATAAGCGGAATTGTGTGCCCGCTTCCGTCAAGTACAGACATTGTTCAGTTTGGTGATGTTCCGTATTTGAGATATGAGTTCAGCACCGGACAGAGGGCGGCAATCGAGCTTGAATACTGCGGGATCATGACCAAATTCCAATATAAAAATGACTTACTGGGAGAAAACAATCATGCACTGTTCCCGACAATGGATTTGATCAACATACAGAATCAGGGCATTCAGGAAGGTGTCAAGAGCGCTGCAACATACAGATTCTATGCACAAGTGAATAACTTTAGTAAATCGGACGATCTGAAGAAAGAGCGCCAAAGGTTTACCGAGGAGAATTTTGGAAAAGAAGCCGAAAGCGGTGGTCTCCTGTTATTCCCGAATACATACTCAAACATCAATCAGGTGAAATCACAGCCTTTTGTGGTTGATGCTGAGGAAATGAAGTTGATTGAGAAGAACGTTTATCAGTATTTCATGGTAAACGAGGATGTGCTTCAGAACAAAGCTTTTGGAGATGCATGGTCTGCATTCTATGAAGGCGCTGTGGAGCCTTTTGCAATTCAGTTTTCCGAAGTAGTAACCAAGATGCTGTTCACATTCAGGGAGCAGGCAACAAACTATGTAATGCTGACAGCGAACCGGCTTCAATACATGAGCAACAGAGAAAAGCTCAATGTTTCATCCCAGCTTGCGGATCGTGGCATTCTGAACCGGGATGAGGTGCGAGAGATATGGAATCTGCCTCCGCTTCCGAATGGAGAGGGGCAGACATATATCATCCGCGGTGAGTATTGGAATGCAAATGAAAAGATAAATGAGGAGAGTGAAATCTATGACGAAGAAGGAAATTAGGGCCTTTACTTTTGAGGTCAGAGCCGAACAGGATGAGAAACATGGCAACATCTTGACAGGAAGGCCGATAGTGTTCAACGAAAGAACCGATCTCGGTTGGTACGATGAAATAATTTCAGCAGACGCACTCACAGACACTGATCTCCGTGATGTGCGTTTTTTGGTTAATCACAATACCGACATGATCCCGCTTGCAAGAAGCAGGAACAACAACGAGAACAGCACCATGCAGTTATCTGTTGATGATCAGGGTATGGTGATCCGCGTTGATCTTGATGTTGAGAACAATGCAGAAGCAAAGAATCTTTATTCAGCCGTGAACAGAGGGGATATCGATGGAATGTCCTTCATGTTCACAGTTGATAGGGATACATGGGACGATCCTGAATCTGACCATCCGACAAGAACCATTGAGGCTCTTGGCAAGGTGTTTGAGGTCAGCGCAGTGACATTTCCCGCATATGAACAGACATCAATAAGCGCAAGAGGCTTATCCGAAGCACTGGAGAGCGCAAAGGAATCACTGGAGAGTGTTAAGGCTGAAAAGAGAGCTATTGAGCGACAGAAACAAAAAATCAGGATTCTTAGTGAGGTATGACTATGGAAATCAGAGAAATGACTATTGAGCAGCTTGAAGAGCGCAAGAGTGCGATCGTGAGTGAGCTCGACAACGAAGGTTCTGATCTCGATGCTCTTGAGGCTGAAATGAGAAGCATCAAGGAAGAGATCGAGAGAAGAGCGGCTGAGGAAGCCAAGAAAGCAGAAATCAGGAAGGCTGTTGCAACTTCACAGGATGTGGTTGTTATCCAGCCCAAAGTAGAAGAGGAGAAAAGAGAGATGAAAACCAATGACGAAATCAGGGCATCAAAGGAATATATTGATGCATTTGCGAGATATCTTATTTCTGAGAATGATGCAGAAGTAAGATCACTGCTTACCACACAGGTTAGCGGATATGTACCGGTTCCCGTGATCGTTGATGACATCATCAGAACAGCATGGGAGAAGAGCGACATCCTTTCAAGGGTTCGCAAAACAAATATCAAGGGCAATCTCAAGGTTGCATTTGAGCTTTCCGCAGATGGTGCATATGTTCACACAGAGGGAACCACTGCTCCGACAGAAGAGAGCCTGACTCTTGGTATCGTTGAGATGATTCCGAGAAACATCAAGAAGTGGATTCGCGTATCCGATGAAGCGATCGCAATGGGTGGTGAGACCCTTGTTCGTTACATCTATGACGAGCTTACCTATCAGATCGTTAAGAAGCTGACCGAGCTCATCATCACAGACATCAAGACAGCAAATACCACTGCTGATGCTGACGAAGTATCCGCACAGAAGGTGACTCTTGCTCCTTCACTGACCACTATTGCAAAGGCATTTGCAAATCTTTCCGATGAGGCAAACGATCCTGTTATTATCATGAACAAGCTGACATATGCAAACTTTGTTGCGGCACAGGCAGCAGGCAACTTTGCATTCGATCCTTTCAATGGGCTTCCGGTTCTGTTCACTTCAGCGCTTCCTGCATATGATTCTGCATCAACCAATGCTGTATATGCAATCGTTGGTGATCTCAGGGGTGCACAGGTTAACTATCCCGAAGGTGAGGGCATCGTGATCAAGTATGATGACCTTTCTGAAGCTGAGGCTGATCTTGTGAAGATCGTTGGCCGTCAGTATGTTGCGCACGCATTGACAGCATGCGACATGTTCTGCAACATAGCTAAGCCTTCAGGCGCTACAACGTAATGAAGATAAAGCTTTTAAGGGATGCAAGAATACTGCACAAAGCGGGAGAGGTCATTGAGGCTTCTCCCTCTGAGTGCTTTTTTCTTACATCAACAGGGTCAGCAGTGGAAGTAAAGGAGCCCAAAAGCATGCCCGTAGAAAAGGCAGTGGTTGAACCGGCTCCGGCTGTCACAGCTTCCGCTGCAAAGAAAACCACTACCAACAAGAAAGTTGCAAAGAAATGAAGCTTTTGATTGCTATTCCTACAACAGATTATATGCATTTCCGCTTTGTTGAATGTCTGACCAAGCTTATGAAGCAGTTAGACGAGGACGAAGTTGATTATGATGTGTTCTTTCAAGGTAACACTTTGGTGTATGTTGGGCGCGACAAGATAGCGCTTAAATCCTTTACAGAGGGTTATACTCATGTGCTTTGGCTTGATTCAGATATGATCTTTAGAGAGACATTGCTTGATGACCTTATGGAGTCAGGCAAATCGTTTGTGACAGGGATCGCGCACGGGAGAAGGCCACCACATGCATCCTGTCTCTTTACAGAGATATGGCCCGGTTGTCAAAGATGGGAGGGCTGGGAATATCCTTCTACTCCTTTTAAGGTTGCGGGCTGTGGAATGGCCTGTGTGCTGATGGAGACAAGCATCATCAAGGACGTGTGGTCAAAACACGGCACAGCATTCTTCCCTGAGCGTGAGCTTGGCGAGGACTTGGCCTTTTGTAAACGGGCAGCAGACATCGGACATGAGATATGGGTTGAGCCCACAGTGAGGCTTGGCCACATAGGACACATCACGATCTATCCCGAATATCGGGAAATATATGAGAATAGCATTCAGGGATTCAAAGAGGTGAAACATGCTAAACAGAGTTAAATTGGCGCTTCTGATAAGTGATAATGACTTTGATTCGGAGCTTAATGAGCTTATCGGCTCCGCTTGCAAGGATTTGGGGATTGCCGGTGTTGAAGGCTTAACGGTAAACACAAGCACGACAGATGACATCGTGATTCGGGCCATCATAACATATTGTGCTTATCAGTTCGAGTTAATGCACGGTTCAATCGAAAGGTCAAATGCATTCAAGAAGTCATATGATGAGCAGAAGGCCCAGCTTGGCATGGCTTCAGGATATACGGTGTGGACAACAACATGAACAGAGCTTACAAGATTAAACTTATCACAAATGCATACACATCAGACTCGATCGGGCAGATGATCCCGACAGAAAGTGAGAAATCCGTATTTGCAATAGTTCGCTCGGCATCACAGAGTGAATTTTTTAATGCTGGAGAAGCGGGTCTGAAGCCCGACAAGGTTTTTGATGTTTTAATGACCGAATATGACGGGCAGATGCGGGTGAAGCATGAGGGAGAGGTTTATTCCGTATACCGGACATACATCCGAGATGATGGAAGGATTGAGCTCTATACCGAGAAGAGAGTGGGTGGTTACACATGACACTTGCAGAAGTAAAAACAATGCTTGAGAGCATAAACGGCTTCTCAAAAAAGGTGGCATACAGAGCATTCCCTATTGGTAAGGCTCCAGCGCTGCCTTTTATATGCTATCTTTGCACATCCACAAATAACTTTACGGCAGACAATCAGGTCTATACCGTGATTCAGGAGATAGACATCGAATTGTACTCCAAGACAAAGGACACAGCTTCCGAGGCGCTTATCGAGGCAAAGCTTAATGCCAATCACATTCCTTGGGACAAAGCCGAGGAGTACATCGAACAAGAAGAAGTGTACGAAGTAATCTACACTATCACAGTTAATCAATAGAGGAGAGAGAAAATGGCTGATAAAGTAAAATTCGGTATTAAGAATGTTCACATTTTCCCGATCACAGCATGGAACAGCGGAGTTCCTACTTACGGCAATGTCATTGATGTTCCGGGAACAGTAAGCCTTTCGCTTGACCATCAGGGAGATGTTACGGACTTCTATGCCGACAACATCAAATATTATACTTCCGTTGCAAACAACGGTTATTCAGGCACTCTTGAAGTTGCCATTATTCCCGATGACTTCCGGACAAAGGTTCTCAATTATCTTACGGACACCAAAGATGTTTTGGTTGAAGAGCTGGCAGAGCCCACACACTTTGCCATGACCTTTGAGGAAGATGGTGATCAGGATGGAACAAAGTTCGTGCTTTATAATGGCACAGCTTCAAGACCTTCGCTTGACAAATCAACCACTACAGAAGGCAAAGAGCCGTCAACACAGAATCTTGACATCAGTTTTGCTCCGCTTGCAAGCGGCAGGGTTATGGCTATGACCACATCCAAGACAGATTCAGCGGTTCTCGCGGGATGGCATACAGCGCCTTATATTCCTGTTATGGCCACCACATAAGAGGTTAAAAGATGAGCACAAAAAAGATCAAGGTCGATCAGTTAGCTGAAACAGTCATGGACATCATGAAGGAATTTGAAGAGGCCACTGATGAGGCCGTTGATAAAGGAGTCTCCGAGACAGCACGATTTGCGGTCGAGGAGCTCCACAATGCTCATCCAACAGGCAGTGGCCGATACGGTGATTGGAGTAAATACAACAAAGGTTGGAAATATACTCAGAGCAAAAAAGATAAAAAGTATCACAAAAAAGCTACAGTTCACAATGCCACTGATTACCAGCTTACACATTTGCTTGAACATGGGCATGCAAAAGTAAATGGTGGCAGGACAAGAGCTTTTCCGCATATAGCGCCGGTTGCAGAAAAGTGTGAGACAAAGCTTGTGGAGTTTATAAAAAACAACATATAAGGAGTACACAAATGGATAAAGTCATTGAAATTGATGGAAAGAAGGTCACATTCAGGGCAACGGCCCGAACACCGAGATTGTATCGCGCATGGCTGGGACAGGACATGATTCAGGACATGAATCAGCTTGCACGATCATTTAACAAGGCGAAGAAAACCAAGGGGAAGGAAGATCAGTACGATCTCACAGCCATTGACCTGACAATTTTTGAGAATGCTTCATGGGTGATGGCAAGACAGGCAGATTTGACGATCCCGGACACACCGGATGAATGGCTCGATACATTTGACATGTTCGACATATATACCATCTTACCTGACATTCTGACTCTTTGGACGGTAAACAATAAAACAACATCTATTCCTAAAAAAAAATAGCACCAAGGGACCGAGAGCCTAATGGTGCGATTTTTATGTTGCGCTGTGCAGAGCTTAATTTGTCAGACAGCGCACTCGATGACATGACCATGGGCATGGTCTATGACATGATCATCGAGAAGGGAAACGATCAGGAGAAATACGCAATCAAAGCGCCTGCTGGAAGCATGAAGGCATTTTTCAGCGGGCAATTCGATATAGGGGAATGACATGGCATCAACAAAGGTTCGCGGAATCACAATCGAATTAGGGGCCGACACTTCCGGCATAAATACTGCCTTAAAAACTGTCAACAAGGAGATTGGTGACACTCAAAAGAGCTTAAAAGATGTCAACAAGCTGTTGAAGCTTGATCCCACAAACACCAAGCTTCTTGAACAGAGACAGCGGTTGCTTGCGACTGCGGTTCAGGATACAAGCAAAAAACTTAGTGTATTAAAAAAGACACAGGAAGAAGTTGGCAGAGAGCTCAAGGAAACAGGCAAAGGTCAGGAACAGTATGACGCTTTGACGAGAGAAATCGCATCCTGTGAGCGTGAATTGAGACAGCTGGAGAAAGCGGCAAGTCAGAGCAACGTGACTCTTTCCAAAGTAAAAGCCACAGCTGACAAGGTTGCAACGACAGCGGCAAACGTGGGCCGCGCAATGGCTCCGGTCACAGCAGGGCTTACTCTTATTGGCACAGCATCAGTTTCGGCTGCTTCCGATCTTGCTGAAGCACAAAATAAGGTTGAGGTTGCTTTTGGTCAATCATCTGACTATGTGAAGCAGTTTGCTGACAGCACTCTTGAGGCATATGGAATTGCAAGAGGGTCGGCGCTTGATATGTCTGCTCTTTTTGGAGATATGGCAACATCAATGGGGTTGTCACAGGCAGAAGCGGCAAAGATGTCGATGTCTCTTGTTGGTTTGGCTGGAGACCTTGCATCATTTAAAAACATAGGTCTTGAACAGGCGACGACAGCATTGAAGGGCATATTCACAGGGGAGACCGAATCTCTTAAGACCCTTGGTGTCGTTATGACGCAAACAAACCTTGATGCATATGCCCTCGCAAATGGATTTGGAAAGACCACAAAAGAGATGACCGAGGCTGAGAAGGTTCAGCTTCGTTATCAGTATATTTTAAACGCAACAGCAAATGCTCAGGGTGATTTTGCAAATACATCCGAAGGCACAGCGAACAGCATTCGAATCTTTCAGGAATCTGTCAAAGAGCTTGAAGAGGAGTTGGGCGAGGTTCTGCTTCCGATAATCACTCCTATAATTCAGAAGCTCACTGAATTGGTTCAGAGTTTCGGCGAATTGTCTCCACAGACACAGGAAGCCATTGTTTATCTTGGCTTATTCGTAGCGGCAATTTCCCCGGTTGCTTTTGCGGTATCAGGAATCGCGAAAGCTGTGAGCGGTGTGACCACTGTCTTGGGGACATTGGGCTCCGCATTCGGCACTGCCGCGACAACGGTCTCAGCCGCATCAGGCACAGCGGCTGCGGCAACAACAGCGGCAACAACTACTGTCACCGGGGCTCTTGCGGCAACAGCGGCAACGGTTGCAACAGTGCTCGGTGGAATCGCAATCGGCTTAACAGGTCAGGTTGCAATTTGGGCTTATTTTGGTGAGGGTGTAAAAGGCACACTGAACAAGCTTGATAAATACCTGCAAAACGTATTTCAGAAGGATTGGACAAAAACCTTCGGAGCATTAGGCGAGACAATGAATGCTTTTATGAAGAGCGCCAAGGATGTTTGGGACAACATCAAAAAGACCGGCGAAAGCTTCATCACAGCATGTCAGCATGCTTGGTCAAGTGATTGGCAGGCTGTTTGGACAGACATCAAAAACGTGTTCTCAAGCGGATGGCAGGCAGTTGTTGCTATCGGGAAGGCTCCAATCAATGCAATAATTGGCATGGTCAACAGTGCGATAAGCGGCATAAATTCGGTCATTTCAAGCGTAAACAGATTAAGCTTTAAGCTTCCGAATTGGCTGGGTGGCAAATCATGGAGCCCGAATTTCTCAACAATTGGATCGATGCCATATCTTGCAAGCGGTGGAGTTGTCACACAGGGTTCTGCCATAGTGGGCGAAGCTGGGGCCGAGCTTCTGACTGTATCCAATGGACAGGCGAGAGTTCAGCCACTTACCAACAGCACAGGTGAAGGTCACAGCGACATCACAAGCTTGTTGGAGGCTTATCTGCCTTATCTTGCAAACAATGACAGCATCGTGCTTGACACAGGTGTTCTTGTCGGTCAGATCGCGCCTCAGATGAGCAATGCATTGGGCCGCATATACACAAGGGAGATTGCAAGAAGATGAATGCACTGACAAACGGAGCAACAATTACAGTTATCTCCAATAATAAAAGTTATCACACACTTGATGATTGGGGCTTTGCAATCGGCAACAATGATAACATCGGACATCCTGAACAGGAAACAAATTATATTTATGTGCCTGCAATGGATGGCTTCCTTGATCTGTCTGAATCCTTGTCGGGCAGACCGATATACAAGAATCGCGAGATCACCATCAAGCTGGGTGGTCTCCGTGATCCTATGAATTGGGATGCAATCATCTCCAAGATTCGGAATGACATAAACGGCAGAAGGGTCAAGGTCACATTTGACAACGATCCTGCATATTTTTGGCAGGGAAGGATAACACTTCGGGATTTTGACCGATTCAGAAGCCTTGGCACATGTCTCCTTGTTCTTGATGCAGAGCCGTACAAATATGAGCAGCTTGACTCCGCGGAACCGTGGCTGTGGGACCCTTTCAATTTTGAGACAGGTGTCATTCATAGTTATGGTGAGAGACAGATCACAGGATCTGGGACAATTACGATTCCATCAGGAACCATGCCCGTGACTCCGGACATTGTTGTCGCAAACAAGACATCAACCAATTTCACAGTGACATTTAATAATGTGACTTATTCGCTTGTGGTTGGCAGTAATTACATTCCCGATATCGTGATAAACGATGAAGAGGAGCACACTTTGACATTCACCGGCACAGCGAAGGTCAGCATTGTATACAGAGGCGGATCATTATAATGTATCAGGTCAAGCTTGATGACGGATATTTCTATTATCCGAATGATAAAAAATATATCATAACGAATCCGAAGCTCAATTTGCAGCTTAATGATGCTGGGTATTTTGAGTGCGATGTTCCACAGGAAAATCCGCGATATAACGAGATTTATGTCCGTAAGAGCATTATTGCTGTTTACAAAGACGGAGACATGATATTCCGCGGTGAGGTCAGGGAAACCGAGCTCGATCTGTACGGCAACAAACATGTATATGCGATAGGTGAGCTTGCTTTTCTTAATGACTCCATACAGCCACAGGCGCGGTATCAGACCACTCCTCTGAGCATGTTTACTTCACTCATCAATCAGCACAATGCTCAGGTAGAAGCCGCAAAGCAGTTTGCGGTCGGTATGGTCACAGTTGACGATCCGAATGATTATGTTTACAGGTACACCAATTTTGAGCCTACTCTTACAGTCATCATCAATGACTTGTGTAATTCCCTGAATGGGTTCCTTCGGATCAGGTATTCAGGCGGCACTCGGTATCTCGATCTCATAAAGATTGAGAATTATGGGGTTGTATCCTCGCAGGATATAAGACTCGGAAAGAATCTGCTTGATTATGCAAGCAACACAAACGGCACAGGCATTGCAACAGCGGTTGTGCCTTTGGGAGCGAGGCAGGACAAGAGCGTTATCGAGGGTCTTGATGCTTATTTGACTATTGAATCGGTAAACGATGGTAAAAACTATCTTGTCAACAGTGATGCGGTTGCTGTTTTTGGATATTGCAAGGTTGTAAAGCATTGGGATGATGTCACAGTTGCGGCAAATCTGAAAACCAAGGCACAGGAATGGCTTGAGACTGCTCAATATGCCGAGCTGACTTATCAGATAGATGCTGTTGACCTGTCAGCCATTGATGTCTTGATAGATGACTTCAGACTCGGTGACAGGGTGCATGTAATATGCAGACCGTATAACGTAGACACAACGACACCGATCAGGGCGCTGACGATCTTCCTTGATGATGCTTCAAAGAATCAGGTCACACTTGGCGGAGCGCTTCCGCTTTCGATCACAAGCCGAATTGCATCTGAAAATGTCCAGCTTGAGGAAGAAATCCCACAGCAGTCATCTGTTCTGCAACAGGCAAAAGAGAATGCGATCCAAATTCTTGAAGGCACTGAAGGCGGATATATCTCATACACATTCGACAGTCAGGAGCACATGACCGGTCAAAGAATTATGGATGCCCTGCTTGAAGAGAATGCTACACAGAAATGGGTGTGGAATCTTGGCGGCCTTGGATTTCTGAAAAGGTCAAATCCGAGTCAGCCGTGGTCAGATTTGGGTGTTGCTCTGACCATGGATGGTGCAATCGTTGCTGACTTCATCACAGCGGGGACCATGTATGCTGACCGAATCAAGGGCGGCACTCTTTCGCTTGGCGGAAATGCAAACGAGAATGGTGTTCTACAGATAAAGAATGCATCAGGCACAGTTGTCGGCAAATGGGACAAGGATGGCATTGATGTCACAACAGGCTCGATTAAGGCTGATTTAATCAACAGCGGCACTCTTAATGCCAGCCTGATCACTGTGACAAATCTCTCGGCAAGCAGCATCACATCCGGGACGATGAGCGCCAACAGAATCAGTGGCGGCACTATTGATGCAAACAATGTGACGATCAATAACCTTAATGCCTCCAAAATTACTTCAGGAAGCATCAATGCAAGCGTTGTCACCATAACCAATCTGAATGCTTCAAACATCACATCAGGATCGTTGAGCGCAAGCAGAATAAGCGGTGGAACACTTACCCTTGGCGGATCAGGCAATGTGCACGGAAAAATATCCGTAAAAGATGCAAATGATTCGGTTGTTGGGTCATGGGATAAAGACGGAATATATAGTGAAGGTATTTGGAGCGGTGGAGTACAAAGGACAGGCTATATAAGAATTAGCGGAGGTGTCATTGAAGGCGGAGTTAAAAACAGCAATTCGGGAATAATAGCATGGAACAGTAGGCTAGATGGTACGACAGATGCTTTGAATTTGTGTGCTCCTGCACTGATTTTTGATACTGCAATGCTTTATGTGGGAACAACAGGCACTCCCAACATCGCCAACATCGGTAATCCTGTTTATGGCACATTCACAGGGACACTTGAATATATATCAAAAATAGAAGCTTTGGCGGGTGGCGGCATTCAATGGTGGACGAGCCAGTTGACTGTAAAGAATGGAATACTCATATCTTAAAAAAGAAGGAGAACAATGATGAATGAAAAGATGCTTATTTTACAAAATTCTGTCGAGAATGTGATTTTGGATTATGTAAAAACCACAGGAATGTCTTTTTTTGAGGTTGTGGCATGCCTTGATTCTATAAGCAACACTTTCAGAAGGATGTTGCTGACAAAGCTTGCATATAATTCTGTGGAAAAAGCCGAGAAAGAGGAATTAGATAATGTTACCGATAGCGATCATAAATAACGATATCATAAGCCACATACAAGCATGGGAAGTCAAAGATTACAAAGGGAAAGAGAAGCTCTTTTGGGATGACTTAAACGGTAATCTTACAGAGATCACTGAAACAGAATTGGAAAACCTTTCAAAAACACCAGCGTATTATACATATGTACCAAAGGAGGAAAATAATGGCTGATATATCTCAATATTTGCAGGCAATTATGTCAGCGGTATACGGTGAAGATGTCCGTGGTTCGATTCATGATGCAATCGACATCATCAATCAGGTCTCGGAGGTTGTGTTTAACGTAGGAACAGCGGTCACAGGCCCAACTTCATCGAGCACAGGATTCTTTGAGGATTCAATTTATCTGAATACGAATACATGGGATGTGTGGAAATGTATTGGTGAAGATTCTTGGGATTTGCTGGGAAACATCGAAGGCGCACCGGGGAATAAATGGTATCGCGGCATCAACATCAGTGGAAAGAGCCCGACAGCACAGGTCTATCCGACAGGGATCGCGGAAGCAAATCCGAATGATTTTTATCTGAATCCGCAGGAAGGTGCAATCTATTACTGCGTGTCAGGTGGAGGCCCGACAGTTGCGACTTGGGCATATGATTTCACTATGACCGGCGGAGGAGGCGGAGTCTCACAGCTTGAGGATCTGACTGATGTTGACATCACAACACCTTCGGACGGCGAAAGCCTTGTCTATGACGGAAGTCATGCCAAGTGGAAAAACAAGAAGACTATTGATGCACTCGCCCGCGCCCTTCAAAACGAGTTCGGGGTACATAATTTGATGCCGTTTGCTCCGTATTCGGATTTAACGTCACATAATATTACGCCGACTATAAGACCTAATGGTACGGTCAGATACAACACTTCTGCGGCGATAGATGCAAATACTACTTTGGGAATATCTGCCCCGACGAGTGCAACAACAAACTCATCTACCAAATATGTGTTAAAAGCAGGAAGTTACAAATTTGTAGTTAAGACAAGTTCTGCTTTGAGTGTTGATATGTATGTTGCGGTTCAAAATTGCGATAACGATACGGCTATTGCAGTTGCAAATTCGGGAACAGAAGCAGTAGTGCCGTTTACTTTATCCGCTGATACAAGTATTTTGGTTTACTCTTATTTTGCGGCAGGACAGACACTCTCTAATTTTGATGTACAGGCATTTATCATCCTTGATTCTGATACGGATACCGATTATTTGCCTTTTGCATTGCCAAACAGCAAGCTAACAGAAGCAGTATATAAAAACAAAATTTCAGATGCTAACACAGACAATAATGACGGAATGCTGAGATACTACCATGTAATCGGTGTAAGTGGAAACCATGCTCCGCAAAATGGGTCAGCATATTTGATGTTAGAGTTTGGATATGCCGAGAAGTTTGTTATTCAGTTAGCTTTTGATGTCTCTAATGATTACATTTACATGAGAAGAAAAGGCAATAATGCGTCATGGTCTACTGTGGAACCTTATGGTTGGAAACAGATATATCCTGCATTAAAATACAAAGATTTTGCGTTTTATTCAAATGCACAGACAGGCTCAGGACAGGTCGGTGATATGAATTTTACTGCCGGTACACCGGGTACGCGAGGAAGCCAAGTATATTTTCCATTATCCGATGTAGGAATTACAAGTAGTAATGTGACATCTATCGTCATTGAGTATGTAAATCAGTCAAGTGATTGGTTTGCCGAGCCTTTGCTGTATAGCGGAAGAGTATACCTAAATGTCTATCGTGCGAAAACTGAGCCTATGAATTATAACAATACGCAATTAGCCGTAGTAAGAGTGTGGTATTACGAATAAACGAAAGAAAGGAGAATAAATCAAAATGAAATTTTATTTAGAACAGATACAGGTATTAGCAAATGATACCGAAGCAAAGGGGTTATTTGAATATAACTCACAGGATGAAGCTGAAATAGCTTTCAGTAATACAATGGCGGCTTCAATCAACAACGATGAGGTTAAATATGTAAGGTGTAAAGTTATCAACGATGCAGGAGATTGGGTATTCCTTGATAGATGGCAGGCAAATGAAGAAGAAGTATTTGAACAGAAATACTATCTCTCACAGATTCAATATCCCAAGACGGGTGATACTGTAAAAGCACTCTTTGAGTGTCCTACACTTGATGATGCTCTCGATGCTTGGTATACAGTAAGGGCAAATTCAATGTCTGACCCTAATCTCAATGGTTTCATGGCTATGATTGAAGATAGGGATGGTAATGAAATAAAGAGAAGGTATTGGATGAGAGGAACGGAAGAAGGGATGTAAATTATGACACCAGAGATCATTGTTGGACTGCTGTCTTTAGCCGGAACACTTGGGGGTTCGCTCTTGGGTGTGCTTACGTCAAATAAGCTGACGATTTATCGTATTCAACAGCTCGAGGACAAAGTGAGCCAGCACAATAATTTGATTGAGCGTATGTATAAGTGTGAGGACCGTTTAAACCTTGTGGAGCATGACATTGCCGATTTAAGAGATGATGGAAAATGACGGCATATTTCATGATGTTTTTTATCGCTCTCGGCTTATGCTATTTATCATTGTTACTCATAGAAATACTAATTGATCAGAATAAGAAAGGAAGGTGATCCTTATGATTCCAAACCGAATTTTTGATGTTCTCAAATGGTGTTCAATTGTAGCGCTGCCGGCTATCAGCACATTCATAGTCTGCATTTCGAAGATATGGGGCTGGGCAGAATTAGGTAATTCTATCGCTCAAACGATTACTTGCATTGCGGTTCTTCTTGGAGCATTACTTGGGATCAGCACGATCCAGTACAACAAAGGTGGTGAGTAAATGCCTTATACCGATAGATCATTTTTGGATAAATTCAAGCCCATGTGCATAAAGGACATGCGGGAGACAGGAATCCTGGCATCTCTGACCGGTGCTCAGGGTTTTATTGAATCATCAAAGGGCAACAGCGGTCTGACACAGAAAGCCAATAATCTATTCGGGATAAAGGGCTTTTACAAAGGACAATCTATAAAGATGTGGACTACGGAATATGAAAACAATGTTGCGGTTCGTAGACTTTGCGATTTTCGTAAATATCCCGATTGGCAGGATTCTGTGAATGACCACAGCAGCTTATTTAATCGGCTTGACAGATACAAGAATCTCCGTGGTGAGACCGATTATGTCAAAGCCTGCAACAATGTTGCAAAAGACGGATATGCCACATCACCGACATATGCCACAACACTTTTGGACAAGATAAATCTGTTCAGACTGTACGAATGGGATGCCGAGGTGCTTGGCAGACCGATCGAGGAGAAGCCAGCACTCTCTCCGGGTGTTTATTATCCCACACTCAGGAGAGGAGACAAGGGAGATTATGTCCTGTGTTGGCAGAGATATCTCAATCTTTCGGGCTTTTACTGTGGCACAGAGGATGGCATCTTCGGAAAGAACACCGAGATTGCTGTCAAAGAATATCAAAGATCGAGAGGGCTTAATCCTGATGGCATCATAGGCCCGAAAACTTGGGACTCGGTCGGAAAATAACATTGCCAGCTTTTCATTTTTTCATTGTACTCCTTCTATAAAGAAGGGCCTGCTATCCGGTATCGGCAGCCGTGATAGTGGGCTCTTTTTTTATTGTTTCAAATGTGATATAATGTCTGCACAATATCTTTTTGCTTCAAAGGTATTACCATCTTTCAACAGGGCTGGCTGTCGTGGGTCGGCCCTGTTTCATTTATGAAATCCCATATCTGAAACTATTTTTTCCCCGTTGCATGAGTCACAATATCCATGAGAGGAGATTTAACATGGATATACAGAAACTATGTGAGAAGGTGCTGGAGAGCACAGAAGCCCAAGGCATTCCAATCTTGTACGTTTACATGATAATAAACTGCGTTTTGGAGGTCATTGATTCAGGCGAGTGCTTTTATTCAGTAGATTAAGGAGGAAAAAATGTCTTATTATCCACCATTACAAAACCCATTTATGATGCAGATGCCGCAGATCGTGCCACAGGCACAGCAGCAACAGATTCAATATGTTAATGACCGAAGCTCTGTTGATTCATACCAGCTTCCTGCAAATTCGAGCGTGATCCTGATGGATTCCAATCTTCCGAGGTTCTATGTGAAACAGACCGATGCATCCGGGATCGCAACAGTGAAGTCATACGATTTCAAGGAAACCGAGAAGGAAAAACCGAAGGAGTATGTTACCAAGGAAGAATTCGAATCATTCAAAGCCGGTCTGAAGAAGGGAGACAAGCATGAATCCAATAATGAGCCTACTCGGAAACAGTAATGCGACAAATATCATGCTGAAGGCTTTCGGGGCCATGATGCGGGGAGAGAGCCCGACAGATTTTCTCAAGAGCTTGGCAAAGACGGAGCCAAAGCTTCAGGGACTTGATCTTGATAATCTTGAAGGCACTGCAAAAGACCTGTGCGATCAGAGAAACATCGACATGAACAACTTAAAATCACAGATAGAGGAATTTGCAAATTCACATAAATAATCTATGAAAGGAGAAAGAGATATGAACGAATCCAATTTTGGAACATGGATTTTTGCCTTCCTTATCGTTGCAGTCATCTTCGGCTGGGGCGGAATAGGCGGAATCGGTGGCGGAAATGCTGCCGCAGTTGATATTCAGAGCGCTTTAGCGGCTCAGACATCGGCTCTCAATCAGCAGAGTCTGCTTCTGTCCTCGGCAAATAACAACTATGAGACAGCAAGACTCATTGACAATCAGAGCATGAACATGATGAATCAGAACAACACAAACCTTCTTGCGGCAATCAATGGCTTCAATGCCGTAACGCAGAATCTGACAAGCGGATTTAATTCCGTAAATCAGAACATTGCTGATCTTGGCTTCAAGATGGAAAGCTGTTGCTGTTCAATCAAGACCATGCTTCTTGAGAACAGGCTTCAGGATACACAGATCGCGCTTCAGAATGCTCAGAATGTTGCAGTTAATGCAGAACAGAGTCAGTACATTCTTTCCCAGCTTGGGAGCTTTGTTCCGAAGGCTCCTGCCGCGGCAGCAGCTTATGCTACAAAGTGAGGTGTGTGATCGATGACAAAGATCAAAAAGTATGTGGAAAACATTGCTGAAGAGCTTTCCGATGCCAAGAAGTACATGGAGACAGCCCTTGAATACAAAGCTATGGGGAATGGTGACAGGTATAATCGGTATAAAGACATGTCATTACAAGAGCTCAATCATGCCATGACCTTACATGACATGGCTGTGCAGGATATTGAGAAGTTAAAAACCGTATATCCTGACATTCCTCAGAAGATGATGGAAGCATGGGATAAGTCACATGTGGAATATGTTGAAAAAGCGGCATGGATAAAGCAGATGCAGGCAATGTAACCAATATCGGAGAGAGCGGATTCCGATCCGCTCCTCCACTCAAAGAAAGGAGAAAAGGGTATGGCTATGGAGAACACGAACATTAAAAAAACCGATCTGTTAAAGTATTTTTCACTGAAGAAAAACAAATGGCTTGAGATCAAAGGCCGGGATCATGATGTGACTCATGAGAATTTTATATCTGATGTCATTTGGGTCCTTGATTGGGTCATGAACGACATCGAGACCATGTAATTGTCATGACAAGATTTATGACAAGATAGAATTAAGAGTGGCTTAATTACGCGGTTTGTGGCTTAATAAAATCTTGTCATATTTGGAATAAAAAAAGCTCGAAACGTTGATGTTTCGGGCTTTTGAAGCATACAGGGGATGAGAGAATCGAACACTCACCATCATACCCTAAACCGTGCTTATTTACTGTATCTTTTCATTTCTGTGACAAGATTTATGACAACATTTTTTTACTCAGCTTATTCATGGCTTTCTTCTTGGAATCTTCCATTGATTTTCTGTATACCCTTTTCATGACCGTATCTGTCTCCCAGCCTCCGATTGCAAGAATATCCGCGTCAGGAATGCCGATGGAGTGCGCGTAAGAGGCGAAATAAGAGCGCAATGCATGAAATCTGAATTGTTCTATACCCAACCTTTTCTGAGCCCGATTAAGAGCCTTAATAAGCGCGTTGGGATGCCCGTCAAAGATGCTTCCCTGTTCTCTTATTGCATCAGCAAGATCATCGGGGAGATAGAGGGTCCTGTTCGATGCATCGGTCTTGGGTGTTTCTTTTGTGATCCATTTACCATCATTGTAAACTTTTGACCGATGAATCCGGAGCTCATTCCCGGACAGATCGGAGATGTCGAGCGCACAGATTTCTCCTCTTCGGCATCCGAAAACACCAAGCTGAAACGGTACGGAGTATCTTGTGTCCTTCACATCTTCAAGAATGCGCTTCACATCATCTTCTGTGGGCTCATATGCCTGTGATGCGATTGCTTGCGGTAGTTTTACCCTAAGTTTGAGATTGGGTCTGTATGAGCCCATAACGGAAGCCACAAAGCCATATAAGGATTTTGTGGTTTTGGGTGCATGATCCTTCGCAAACAGACTGATCTCCCTTTGTACTGTTTCAGAAGTGATATCATAGATGTTCGATTTGCGAAACCCATCCGAAAGCTGACTCAGCTTGACATTGTATGTCCTGATGGAAGCAGGGGAAATGACTCCTTCCCTGTTCTTGATGTATTCCCTGGCATATTTTTCAAACGTGCCTTTAATCGCAGAATCATCTTGCAAAAGCTCACTGATGGCAATAGTTGCCTCTTTTTCGGTGGGTTTATGGTCAAATATCTTCGTGTATGTCTTTTTTTTGTAGGTTTTTCTGACTCTGTATGATCCGCTGGGGAGCGCTTCAATTTTCATTTTTACCCTCGTTTTTCAAAGGACAATTCATGATCTGAGTGAGCAGCCGATTGTTTGTCTGCATAAGCTCGGTGTTCATTGACATGAGTGCATCAATCCGCTGATCCTTGAGGGTGATCTGATTGCTCATGAATGCGATACTTCTTTGAAAACTTGCGGTTTCTTCTTCAAGTTTCTCTGCATAATTGACCTTTTCGGCATCTATTTCATCCTTCATTTCCAGAATGATGTCCTTCTTTAACTTCAAAATAGCCTTGTATGCCTTGACATCTGCGGAATCGTCAACTTCCAAGTTGTCAATATCAAGTAACGCATCGCATATCGGTCTTAACGTTGTATCGTATCTGAAATCCATGTCATCGGCATTATCTGAAAAGACCCTTGAAAGCGTGGCTTTACTAACATATTCACCGTTGTCTTCGATCATCTTTAATATTTGGTCTAAAGAAAGGTTCTTCGCCTGTTTTACTTCTTTAAGTTGCCTTAATAACTGTTTTGTGTCGGTCATGTGTCCTCCTGTCTTACTTTTGAAATCCCAATATTGAAACTGTTTTTTTGCGTTTTTGCGCTGATACACTTTTCATGTCCGTACAATAGGACATCGAAACAAATATCATATATGCGAAAGGAGCATTAAGATGTACGATATCAGTGAAATCTTAAAATTATTCGAAGAAGCAGATGAAGAAATTAAGACCTTGGTTTTGCAGATTTTAAAATCGTCACAACTGAATCCTGAATCTCCTTCGGAGCATCTTCAAAAAGAGAGATAAATTCTTTATTTCTTTGAAGCCTCTGCGCAGTGTTGAAATCGGTGATCCTTTCCTCAACAAGATCAGCCTTGGAAATGTTAAAATATTGCGCCATAAGTTCTATTTTGTCTATCCGGGGATATGTTTTTGCATTTACCCAATCAGAAAAAGAGTTTTGCTTGAATCCCAAAGCTTCACATACATCTTTGGCCTTTACTCCTTTAAGCTCCATTTGATAAAGGATATTCTTTGCCATGACCTGTTTGTTTTCTACCATATGCATCATCTCCTTTCTTGTGTATTATCGGACAAAACGAAAAAAAATTCAAGTGATAATAAAAAATCTATTGACAAAATCGGTTTAAACGATTATATTTGCCATAGATGGTATATCGGTTAATCCGATATACAAGATATTGAAGAAAGGAGTGGAAAACATGGCAATGACACTAAAAGCGTTGAGGGTGAATGCTGGGTATGATCAGAAAAGAGCGGCTCAGATTATTGGTGTCACACCGGAAACGCTTGGAAGTTGGGAAAGAGGAAAAAGCTTCCCGACAGTTCCTTACATAACAAAAATTGAGGACTTGTATGGTGTTTCTTATTCTGACATCAATTTTTTACCCACAAATATCGGTTTAAACGATATTTCCGAGAGTTGAGGCGAGGTGGAAATGAAATACAAACAAATATCTCTTGATGCAATCAGCGATTTTGACAGCATCTTTGAGACAGACAGACAGACAGACCGGAAACCCTTCCTGAGAAGATTGAGGAAGCAAAAAAAGCATTGAGATTGTCCGCTGATATGAGCCTTGCCTATTATGGCAAGCCTTTGATCGTCACATACAGTGGCGGAAAGGACAGCGATGTGATGTTGTATTTGGCTGCAACAACGTTAAAGCCACACGAATTTGAAGTATTCAATTCACATACAACGGTAGATGCTCCTGAAACGGTTTACCACATACGGGATACCTTCAAGAAATTAAATAAATACGGCATCAAAACATTCATAGATTATCACATAGTAAACGGAAAACCGGTCACAATGTGGAATCTAATACCAAAGAAAAGCATACCACCAACAAGGATTTTTAGATATTGCTGCACTGTTTTAAAAGAAGCAGGAACACCAAACAGGATAGCAAGCCTCGGAGTGAGGGAAGCGGAATCAAACAAAAGAGCAGGAAGGCAAATCTTTGGGATAAGAGGGAAAACATATAAAGATGCCAATTTCTACTCATTATCCCATGCAGAGGAAGTTCACAGGGAATCACAGGAAATCAACGATCCTGTTTGGGATTGCAAGCTGATAGAGACCATGAAAAAGCATGGCGAGGCTGTTGTGAATCCTATTTATCACTGGTCTGATTCGGATATTTGGAATTTCATCCAGCAGAATCACATAGAGACAAATCCCCTGTATCAGTGCGGATACACAAGAGTGGGGTGTATTGGTTGCCCTCTTGCCGCACATAACTTCAGGGTAAAAGAGTTTGAGGATTATCCCCGCTTTAAGAAATGCTATGTTTTGGCATTTGAAAAGATGCTGAAAGTAAACAAAGAGAAGGGACTCAAATACAAGCGCGAATTTAAAACCGGTGAAGAGGTTTTCGAATGGTGGATGGAAGAACATAAATACAACATAAAAAGGACAGATGAGTTTGTTCGAGACAGGGTGATTATATGCCGAAAGTATTTCTCAATGAAAACGAAAGACTGATCGAGCGCTTTGTGTCGTGGGTATACGGAGAGATGAAGCGGCAGGGAGTACATCAGAAGGATATGGCCGAGGAGCTTGAGATCACTCCGTCAGCACTGTGTCAGAAGCTGAAGAACCGGAGTTTGACCTATAAGGATTTTCTGACATTTGTGCGGGTTCTGAATCCTGATGCAAAGGAGCTCGGATATCTGCTGGGCAGAAAGGAGGGGAGTTAATGAGTTACGATGTTCTGTTTTTTGCTTTGTTTTGGGCAGTCGCATTTTTTGCGTTGATACTTGATGCATTCATAGAGAGCATCATCCGCGACAAGAAAGGAGGAAAGAAGTGAAAGGGGTTCTGATGCTGGGGTTTTTACTCGCAGGCAGTTTGTTGGTTTTGAAGGAGTATTTGGAAGGGAGGTAAAAATGAAGGAGTTTAAGGAAATCAGTAAGGATCAGGTCATTGATGAGTTGAAGCAGAACAAGGATGTCAGGGCCGTGATCCTGACTTCGAACAATCACATTGTGAAAGGAGGCGAGTTCATAAAAGAGGGAGTATACCAGCTTAATTGCCGCATGGCTATTGCTGACATTGCCCGGTATGAGAAGGAGGACAATGTTGCATTCTTCGTCATCAAAACGGATGAGGAATAAGAAAGGAGCCCATCCGAGGGGTTCAGATGGGCCAATAGGGTTTTGAGTAACACGATATTTGAAAACATAATTCCCAAAGACATTTTAATTCATGTCCGGGACGATTTCAAGGAGGTAAAAATGAAGATAGACGACACAAAGTACATTGGATGTTTAGAGAAGATAGCAGACCTTTACGGAAGGCTTGAAGAGGCACAGAAAAAGCTTGAGGCAGCGGAAAAGGATTCCATGATGTGGTTCCGCAAATGGCAGGAATTAGATGAGAGACTTGAGAAGGAGGAGGCCAAAGATGACGGAAGAGACAATGATTAATTATGTGATGATAAGCCATGGAAGGTATGACGCGGCCGTCAAAGCACTTCAGGTCTTTGACGTTATCAATGACATTCTCGACAGAGCTCCGGAAAGTGAGCAGATCAGAATGATAAGGATCGTGATGGGAAAGGAAGACACATGACAAATAGAGAATACAGAGAGCATGAGGGTGTGAGCAGATCGGAGCTCAACATCCTCAGAAGCAAAACACCATTTCATTACAAATATGCACAGGAAAATCCCGAAGAAGAAACATCTGCACTGCTTGAAGGTAGGGCGGCACACAAGATGATTCTTGAGCCCGAAAGCTTCTTTGATGAGTTTGCGGTTTGCCCAAAGGTTGACAGAAGGACGGCAGCAGGAAAGGAAGCATATGCGTCTTTCATCGAGGAAGCGGCAGGCAAGGATGTCATCACCGAGGAATTGCTTGAGAAGGTCAAGGCCATGTCGGAAGCAATCAAGCTGAATGAGCGGGCTGTTCTGTTCCTGAAAGGCGAACACGAACAGAGCTTCTTTTGGACGGATACCGAGACCGGTGAAGCCTGTAAAGTGAGACCGGACTGTCTGACAGAGGTGGATGGTAAGAAGTACATAACTGATTACAAGACCACCACAAGCTGTGCAGATTGGGAATTTGAGCGGTCTGTCAGAAAGTACGGATACAAATTTCAGGCGGGAATGTATCGCGAAGGAGTGTTTCAGAACACTTTTGAAGATTATGGTTTCTGCTTTGTTGCGCAGGAAAAGACGGCTCCTTATGCCGCGAGGGTCTATATCTGTTCGGATGAGTTTCTCAGAGAAGGTGGAGAACAGTTCAAGGAGACTCTCAATCAGTACCACTATTGCAAAGTAAATGATGAATGGCCCGGATACAGCGACGAGATGCTTCAGGGAGAGGAGGAATAAACATGAGTTTGGAAAGCTGGGAGAAAATAATCGATCCCAATTTTATAAATGCCGAGTTGATTGGTGATATCGGAGCCGAGAAGGTTGTGACGATTAAGGACATTGACATGGCAGAGTGCTATGACGAAGGCACAAAGCAGAAGCTTCAGAAGCAGACGGTGTTCTTTGAGGAATGCAAGCCAATGGTCCTGAACAAGACCAATGCAAAGACACTGAAGAGGCTTTTTAGCCCGAACAGTGACGATCCGAAGAATGCATTCGGTCACAAGATTGTGCTGAAGGTCGAAGAGGTCAAGGCTTTCGGAAAAAAGACCACAGGCATCCGCATCAAAGAATACTCCGAAGAAAAATGTCCGATCTGTGGGAAAGCAATCCTGCCATATGCGGGAAAGACCGTTGCGGAGATCAAGGATATTTCCCAGCGGAATCTCGGACAGGTTATGTGCGGTTCTTGTATGAAGAGCCGAGCAAATAAAGGTTGAGACACCATCCCACAAGGGAAAAAGAAACTGTCGGTCGCGCATCAAATATATCACACAAAATCTGTAAATTGTAAGCCATTTGATTCCCTCATCCTGCGGGGTGAGGGAAGAAAGGAGGGTCATGGATGATTAACAGCAGACAGAAGGGTGCAAGGAATGAAAGAGCTTTGTCACACAAACTTAACGAGCTTTTAGGCGTGGAAACCCGAAGAGGACAGCAGTTTTCGGGGCTTAATGGTGATGCTGATGTTATTGGCCTTCCGGAAATACATATCGAGTGCAAAGCCGTTGAAAGGCTGAATATATATGATGCCATAGAACAGGCGAAGCGGGATGCAAGAGAGGGCGAAATGCCGACAGTGTTTCACAAAAAGAACCGCAAGGAGTGGCTTGTAACCATGCCGCTTGATGAATGGATAAAGCTTTATAAAAGCTATATAGACAGGGAATTATAGAAAGGGGAATGAGTATGACACAAAACGATAAAATTTTAAGACACTTAAAGACACATAAACGCGGCATCACACAGCTTGATGCGATTCAGAGGTATGGCTGCCTGAGACTGTCGGCAAGGATATCGGAGCTTCGTGACATGGGGTATGTCATTAAATCTGAGATCGTAGCAGTCAAGAACAGAGATGGGGAGACATGCCATGTGTCTCGGTACACATTGGTAGAGGGTTAGGAATGGCTGAGGCATTTATCAAGCTTTATAAAAAAATGCTGTTGTGGGAGTGGTATGACGATCCCAACACATGCCGCGTTTTTATTCATTGCCTTCTGAGGGCAAATTGGAAGGAATCTCGGTGGCATGGGGTCACACTTCATCCGGGACAGTTCATCACCAGCTTGCCGAGCTTGGCAGAAGAGACCCAATTATCAGTAATGCAAGTGAGAACATCACTAAAGAAACTGATATCAACAGGTGAGATAACAAGCAAACAACAGGCTCGATTCCGCATTATTACTGTAACAAATTGGAATCTGTATCAGGTAGATAACAGGATGATAACAGGCAAGCAACAGGATGATAACAGGATAATAACAGCAGATAAAGAATATAAAGAATATAAGAATAAGAAGAATAAAAGATATGCTCGATCTCCCAAATCAGGAATTGATTATGACCAAGTGGCGGAGGATTTGAAAGGATGACAAATTATGAAAGAGCCAAGGCTTGTGTTGACAAGACTGTCAAAGATTGGAACAGAACCAATTTGTCCGAGAGAGTGGGCCTGATCGATGTCGATGGTCATCATTATCCGAATCTTCCGCTCATGAAGCTCTCAGCATGGCATAAGGCACAAGGAGATCATGTGGAATGGTATCAGCCGATGTTCTCAGGACACATGGACAGGGTATACATGAGCAAAGTATTCAGCTTCACACCGGATTATGAATATCACATAGATGCTGATGAAGTGATTAAAGGAGGCTCAGGATACTGCATCGAGCTTGTTGATGGGAAGGAGGTATTTCATAAAGAGCGTGATATTGATCTCCCAAACGAGATTGAGCACATATATCCCGATTATAGCTTATATCCCGAACAGACCAAAGACACAGCATACGGCTTTCTCACAAGAGGATGCCCGCGAAAATGCCAATTCTGTCATGTTGGAAACAAAGAGGGTTGCAAATCGGTGAAGGTTGCGGATTTATCGGAGTTTTGGAGAGGTCAAAAGAACATAGTGCTTTGTGATCCTAATATCTTGGCTTGCAGAGATCATCTCGATCTGCTTCAACAGCTGGCAGACAGTGGTGCAAGGGTTGAGTTTAACCAGGGATTGGATATCAGGCTTATAACGGATGAAAATCTCGAAATTCTCAAAAAGATAAGAGTTTATAAACCACACTTTGCTTACGATCGTTACGAAGATAAGGAAATTATTGAGCCGAGGATGAAAAAGGTTCGTCAGGTCACAGGATGGAATAAGGATAAGGGAAAGGTCACAGTTTATATTCTTGTGAATTTTAACACAACACTTGAACAGGACATTGAAAGGATTCAGTTTTGCCGGTCAATTCAGTGGGCTCCATATCCAATGATTTATGACAAGGAACATTGTGATCCTGTTTACAAGAGGCTTCAAAGATGGTGCAACAATTTTATATTTTGGCAGACACCAACATTTAAAGAATACAAAGGAGTAAAGAATTGATAAAAGAAAAAGAATCATATTTTTTGACAAAACCATGTCCATTTTGTGGGAATGAGTCTCCGAGGATCATGCCATATAGGTGGGGTATCGGAATGGTTGTAAGATGCCCAAATTGCTGGTCAATTACCAAGGTTAAACATACAAGGCTGCTTGCAATCGATGCTTGGGAGAATGGTGAATGGTCAGAGGAGACCTTGGCATTTGCAAACAATCCGAGGACAGCAGAGAACATTGACATCACCGGTGCGATCCGATTGGCTTCCGCGATTCTGTCCGATGCGGCAGATGAATACAGGTTTCATTTGCGGATGCTGTGGAGTGCCAAGAGTGAAGCGGAGAGAAAGCGGCATCAATACGATATAGACAGATGCGAGAGATATTTCCGCACGAATCCATTCATTCACTTTCTTCCGCTTACCGGGGATGATGTCATTGCACAGCTTCGCAGACAAGTTGAGAAAGAGGGCAAATATTCAAACGGATACAGAACGATTATCAGAAAGGACGGATAAATGAACAACAGGAGGAGAGTTATTAAGGAGACCGAGCATGACTTGGTTATGAGGGTTATACATTCGGACAGGACATTAAGCATTCAGAAGCACAAGGTTATCGAGAGAAAATTGCGGGTCCAGCCGGAGATGCTTATAGATCGGGGTCACATTTACTATGACTATACTGACATATTGTTTTACGCATGGGAAACAGGTCAGGAGGCGCTGATTAAGGAGGGTAAGAGATGAATCGAATGGGAATGATGGTAAGAATCTGCTTGATGCTTCTTTACTTCCCGTGGGTGATTATTCTGATTATATTGGAGGTGCCTTTGTTGAGCCTGTGACAAAGGAACAAAGAAAACTTATAGACGATACGTTTGAAATGGCAATCAAGGCATTATCGCAAGAGCCTTGCGAGGATGCTGTCAGCCGACAGGTAGTAAAAGAGCAAATGATTAAGTATGGGTTTCATGCTCCTGATATGACGGTAACAGAATTTGTCGAAGATTTACCGCCTGTCAATTCGCAGTATAGTTTAAAGAAAGTGAGGAAGAGGAATGAGTGAGTGGATAAAATGTGATAGATGCAACAAGATAACCAAAGCTGATAGTAGTGGAGATAAACGATATAAAATCGGTGTAGATGGTTTTGATGGATATTCAACATTTCATGCCTGCGAATGGTGTTTAAGGTCGTTTTATTTAGATTTTTTGGGATGGGAATGGAATGATGATGAACAGCAATATGTGCCGCAGGCAGAAAGTGAGGTAAAGGAATGAATAGAGTGAGAGGAATGACCGAATGTGATTATTGCCAGCACGTTGAAATGTGTGGCTGGAGAAAAAGCCTTGAAGAAAGAGGTTGCGACTTCTTTGATGACGGTAACAAGTGGATTCCTGTTAGTGAGAGGTTGCCCGAATTAAGAGGAACATATCTTGTGACGTATCATCCTTGTTATTGGGATGATGTGCAAGAAGATATTAAGTTGGTTGCTGTTGATACATTCAAGGGAAAAACTACATGGGGAAAAAATAAGTTCCAAAGGGTTATAGCATGGATGCCTTTGCCAGAGCCATTTGAGCTACAAGAAAAGGAGATAAGAGATGGAAGCACGTGAAATCACAGCAACATTGAATCTGAAAAAGATTATTGCCGAATCAAGGGAAGTTGCACAAGCCTTAAATGAGTTTGCTGATAATCTTGAACGGATTGA
>Ga0310690_10002501_pt1 | contig 29683 bp, 20 predicted proteins | sample AusTroGonzalo_MG_2_FD_207661 | JGI IMG/M metagenome (GOLD analysis project Ga0310690, IMG submission 207661) | Bovine rumen microbial communities from tropical cattle in Woodstock, Queensland, Australia - Gonzalo_04 (v2) (version 2) | ecosystem: Host-associated > Mammals > Digestive system >...
GGGTGCACTTCGGCGCCGGAAACATCTTTCGCGGTTTCATCGGCTCGCTGAGCCAGCGCCTGCTGGAGGCGGGGCTCTCGAAGACCGGCATCATTGCGTGCGACACGTTCGACTACGAGGTCATCGACAGGATCTACACGGCCTACGACTCGCTTACGCTAAACGTGCTGCTCAACCCCGACGGCACCACTACGCGCGAGGTGCTCGCTGGCGTAGCCGAGGGGCTTAAGGCCGACTTCTCCGACGCAGCGTCGGCGGAGCGCCTGCGCTCCATCTTCCGCGCTCCGTCGCTCAAGATGCTTTCGTTCACCATCACCGAGAAGGGGTATGCAATCCGTCGTCCAGACGGATCGCTCATGCCTATCGTCGAGACCGACATGGCGAACGGCCCAGCTGCGCCGCGCCACGTCATGTCGATCGTGGCCGCGCTTCTCTACGAGCGCTACATGGCCGGCTCTCTCCCGATGGCGGTCGTGTCGATGGACAACTGCTCGCACAACGGCGAGAAGCTGATGAAGTCCGTCCTGGAGATCGCCGAGGCATGGAAGGACAGGGGCTTCGTCGACGACGGATTCCTCGCCTACCTCAACGACGAGTCGAAGGTCTCGTTCCCATGGTCGATGATCGACAAGATCACGCCTCGCCCGCATCCGCGCGTCGAGGAGTCGCTCGCCGCCGACGGCTTCGAGGGAATGGCGCCCGTTGTCACGGAGAAGAAGACGTTCATCGCCGCGTTCGTAAATGCGGAGAAGCCACAGTACCTCGTCGTCGAGGACAAGTTCCCGAACGGGCGTCCGCCGCTCGAAAAGGCCGGCGTCTACTTCTGCGACCGCGAGACGGTGAACATGACAGAGCGCATGAAGGTTACGACGTGCCTCAACCCGCTGCACACCGCCATGTCGATGTACGGCTGCCTCCTCGGCTACACGCTCATCTGCGACGAGATGAAAGACGCCGACATCGTTAAGCTCGTCAAGCGCCTAGGCTACGTGGAAGGGCTGCCGGTCGTCGTCGACCCGAAGATCATATCGCCAAAGGCGTTCATCGACGAAGTCGTCAACGAGCGTCTGCCGAACCCGTTCATGCCCGACGATCCGCGCCGCATCGCGACGGACACGTCGCAGAAGCTCGGCATCCGTTTCGGCGAGACTGTGAAGAGCTACATCGCCGCCGGAAGGAACCTCGATGACCTCGTCGTGATTCCGCTTGCGATCGCAGGCTGGTTCCGCTACCTGCTGGCCGTGAACGACGAAGGGGAGACATTCGAGGTCTCGCCAGATCCGCTCAAGGAGGAGTTCCAGTCCAAACTCGCGGGCATCGTCTGGAACGATCCCAAGTCCTACACGGGCCAGCTCAGGCCGCTTCTCGCGAACACGTCCGTTTTCCACGTCGACTACACGAAGACGCCGCTTGCCGACCGCATCGAGGCGTATTTCGTGAAGCTGCTGGAAGGGAAGGGCGCTGCGCGCAGGCTGCTGCAGAGCGAGCTGTAGGCTGGTAGAGCAAATGTCGAACATGAACAAGAACCGCCACAGGGGGCCGCGGGAGCTTGTCTCGGGCGGCGAGTGGCTATACGGGCGCAATCCAGTTGAAGAGGCCCTGGCGGCAGGACGCAGGACGTTTTCCGAAATAATCCTGCCGCCGGCTTCACCCAACGAAGACGACCAGATAAGGCGCATACGCGACGAGGCGCACGAGCGGCGCCTTGTAGTGCGCACGATGGATCGAGACGCTCTCGACCGGCTTACCCGCTTTGGACACCACCAGGGCTGTGCGCTCAAGTCGACTGGCTATCCGTATGTCGGGTTTGCAGACATACTGTCCGCCGCCGAGGAGGACGAGAACGCTCTCGTCATTGTCCTCGACCATCTGGAAGACCCGCAGAACGTCGGGTCTATCCTGCGCACGGCGTGTGCCGTCGGCGCGACAGGCGTCGTCATCCCGGAGGACCGTGCATGTGGAATCACGCCGGCGGCAGTCCGTGCATCCGCCGGCGGCGCGGAGCACCTCAAGATAGCCCATGTTGTCAACCTGCCGCGTGCCATGGCCGACCTCAAGGATGCTGGCGTGTGGCTTACCGGACTCGACTGGGGCGACGATGCGCGCCCGTATACCAAGGTCGACTTCAAGGGACGCGTCGGACTCGTAGTCGGCGCCGAGGGATCGGGAATATCCAGACTAGTGCGCGAGACTTGCGACTTCATAGCGGAGTTGCCGATGCCAGGCGGTTTCGAGTCGCTTAATGCCGGCGTCGCGGCTGCTGTTGCCATGTACGAGATTCTCCGCCAGCGTAATCCTTGATTCGCATAAGGCGGATTATGTAAACTTGCTATTCTCGTACAAAGACGTACCAGTTGCGGACTTTAGAGCCCTTTAACCGCTCCATCGCGGCGTAGATGCGCGATAGCTTCGTCTTTGGCTTGGCAAAGACGAAACACGTGTCGGTCTTGTCTTTCGACAATGCCTCTTGAAAGGAAATCCTCCTTGGTGTCAGTTTCGGGTCGTCGCCTTCGACAGACCAGTCTTCATCGATGAACACAAGGTCATAGTAGTCATCGGCGACAGTAAGCTCAAACGGCTGGACCATACGGCTCTGACGTTCTGTCCATTTTTCGAGAGGAAGGAACGCACGGAAGAAAAGCGAGCCTTCACTGCATCCAGTTATCTTGACACGGACGGAATCGACGAGGTCGAGCGCCTTGGCGAACTTTACCGACTCGGCGACGGTCAGTTCACCGTCGAACGACACCTGCACGTCAAGGTGGTACGAAGTAGACTCGTTCTTGAGCGTAGTCAGGAGAGCAACAGAATTGCCGGGCTTCGCGTGCAGGTCAACGTGTTTTGGATGGTCGGCGTCGTTCCATGAAAGGGTGAATGCGTAGCGAGCCCCCTTCTTCAGCGTCTCGCTGGCGCAGAACTTTCCGTATACGTCGCCCTGCTCCAGCATTCCCTCGGGAAGAAAAAGCGACTGGCCTAGAGAATAGAGGGAACAGACGGATGCGGGCATTTCCGTCGCCGCGACGGGAACGCCGTTCGTGCCCCTAAGCCCGCCAGTGTATACGAGACGGCCGAGCGAAAACCCATCTGATCCGTCGGTATCGACGAATTTCGAGATGGGCGGATTGAAAGCGACAGGCGTCCCCACGGGCCATACGCGGCAAGCCTCGGCGTCGATGGGCTGCCCTGGCTGGAGACCAGCTTTCTCGACGGCGCGCGCGAAATCAGCAACGGGCATGTCGATGGCGAACATCGCCTCGTAGTCTCTGTCGGAATCCTTGCCGACAAAGAGGAACTCTACGGGCGTACCCTTCCCGACGCCTGTCGCCGAAGCGGTGAAAGTGAACGCGGCGGCTAGGCACGAAAGCAGCATGTCAGGTTGCGAAGCGCTGCATCGTCCGCTTGAAACCGTCTGCGCTGCGGGCGATTATCCTCTCGTCGACGCTGCAGCTCAGCCGGACATACCCTGCAAAGCCGAAGCCTTTTCCGGGAACTACGAGTATGCGCTCCTTGAGAAGCTCGTCGACGAAGACGCCATCGTCCGGGACTGGGCTCTTCGCAAAGAAGTAGAAAGCGCCCTTCGGCATCTCGAACTCGACGCCCGCATCGGAGAGCACCTTCGCCATCAGCAGCCTGCGGCGGTTGTATACCTCAAGGTCGACAGTCTCTTCGAGAAGCGCGGCGGCGAGGCGCTGTCCGATCACCGGGGCGTTGACATAGCCAAGTGTGCGGTTGGTGAGAGTCACGGCGGCCATCAGCATGTCCTCGCCCGGCATGGCTGGGCTCGCGGCGAAATACCCGATTCGCTCGCCGGCAAGTGAGAGCGTCTTCGAGAACGAGCCAAGGACGCACGCCCATTTCGTGAGCGGCAGAACAGGCGGAACTTTCGCGCCGTCGAACGCGAATGCGCGGTAAGGCTCGTCGGAAAGAAGGAAGAGCGGGCGCATTCCCGGCTGGGCCGCCCTTTCCTCGTTCACCCTGTCGACAATTGCGGCAACGCGCTTCATCACGTCAGGCGAGTAGATGCAACCAGTCGGATTGTTCGGAGAGTTGACGATAATGGCACGCGTCTTCGGCGTCACGGCCCTGGCTATTGCGTCGACGTCCGGATCGAACGTCGGAGGCAGCGACGGGACGGTCTTCAAGACTCCACCGAAATGCCCGCAGTACGATCCGTATTCGACGAAGTACGGAGCGGGGGTTATAACCTCGTCGCCAGGCTCGAGGACTGCGCGGAAGAAGCTGACCATGGCGCCGGCCGCACCTACGGTCATCACAACGTCGGAAGCCCTAAGTGCCGTTTCCTGCTGCCTTGAAAGGTACGCGGCGATTGCCTCCCGCACGGCGGGGATTCCGGCATTCGGGCAGTAGCCGAGGCCAAGGGGCTTTACGGCCGCGTCGGCGAGCCGCACAAGCTCCTCGCGGACTCGCGCCGGCGGAGGCACGTCCGGATTGCCAAGCGAGAAGTCGCATACGGCGTCCTCGCCGAACTGCTTCTTGAGCTCAAGCCCCTTCTCGAACATCTTCCGTATGAAACTGGAAGACGCCATCGAGTCTGCGACTGCAGGGGCGACCGGTAGCATGCTCATTCCTCGGACTCCTCGAACTTGATCTCGGGGAAGATGTCCTGCGCCGTCTTCAAGTAGTCTGGGAATTCCTTGACAGCTGCCTTCGCAAGTGTCTCCGCACGCTCGATGGCGGTCCCCTCCTCGCCGCAGATAAGCTGAAGAACAAGCGCGCCGCCGGTAAGGGCCTCCGCGACTTCGCGCTGGCTGAGGCCGGCGTTGCGTCGTCCGTTGAACGCGTAGCGGTTCATCAGCTCCAGGAGGTTGGCATAGTTTTCCCTGTGGAATTTCTGCCATGTAATCTTCACCCTCTTCTTCCCTCGTTCGAGCTGCATCTCATTGTCGTTGACGGAAACCACCCTCGCGCCCTTCAGCTTTGCCTTTTGGAATACGAACGCAGGCGTGCCCTTGTGTTCGGGAAGGTTCTTTATGAAGATTTCATAAAGCTTGGCCATTGAATTGACCTTCCTTACCTGCAGGTCTACCGCCAGCTGGCCTTCGGCGGTCTTGCAGTCGGACCTAAGGTTCTCCAGAAGCCGCAAAGCCGTTTTCCAGTCCTGCTGGCGGAAGCATCCCTGCGCCGAAATCATGTCGAACTTGTCCTGTGCGGCTTTCACCTCTTCTTCGACGAGCGACTTGCGCTCCTCTGCAAGCTTCTCCTGGCGAGCCTTCTCGGCCTCCGCGGCGGCCTCGGCCTTCGCCTTGCGTTCAGCCTCCAGCTTCTCGATGCGAAGGCGCTTGACCGTCTGCTCGACCGTCTTCTCGCCCTTGGACTTGATGTAGGATATCCCCTTCCTGACAGTCTCTACGTCCTTCGAGCTCTTGACCTGCTCGAACATTTCGACAAGCGAACGCGATATTTCGCCAAGTTTCTCCATGTTTTCGCGGGAAGGCTCCCTGTAAGCGTCTGCCTCGGCCGATTTTTTGACGATGTCGCCGACAGACTTCCTGATCCTGATTGCACATGCCTGGCATGCATACGCACGCTCCCAGAGCTCGTTGATGGCGATTACGACCTCGGGCGGCTGCTCGGCAGGCTTCTTCTCTTCAGCCTTCGCGCCGGCAGCTGCCTTTTCAGGCGGCGCGTTTGTCGCAGCCGCAGCCGAAGGCGCGGCGATGGACGCAGCTGGAACTGCAGCCGGCGCGTCGTTCGTCGACGCAATGGCATCGAGCAACTCCTTTGTCGGACTGGGCTTCAGCATTGCCGCATGTTCCGGCGGCAGCATCTTGGAAAGCTCCGCAGTGGGCTTCTCGCATTCCACCACCGCCCGCATGGCAAACGCGTCGAATTCGTCCGCGAAGTTCTTCGCCTTCTTGACCGTGTCGTCGATTGCCGTAGATGCCTTTTCCGTCTGCTCGAGAATCTGGGCCCTCAATTCGGACTCCTGGGCGTTCTTGGCCGACACCTGGTACCAAATGAGCCCGCCGACGACCGCCGCGACGAGAACTACGACGCCGACGACCACTCCGACGACCTTTAGTCCCAGGTTTCCGCCGCCTTCGTCCTCGTCGTCGTCGGACGAAGAATTCTTTTCCGTTTCGTCCACAGCGCCCTCGTCGCCCTCTTCGCCACTTTCCAGCTTGCGCTTTATAGTCGTGCCGGTGCGCATTCCAGGCTTGACTATGCGGCGGGTGCGCATCGGAATGCGCTTCCCGGTCCCGGCAGGGCGCGCGGAAACGGAAGTCGGCGCGTCCAGCTTCTTGGTAAGGCCCGAAGTGAGGACTTCCTTGAACGCCTCCAGAAGAGCCTCGAAGCTCGGATAGCGGTCTTCCTTCTCCAAGGCGAGCATCTTCATTACGAGAGAGTCGATGGCGGGCGTTATCTCCGGACGCAGTTCGCTCGGCTTCTTAGGCGGTCCGTTGAAGCGCTGCTTTACAACTGCGATTGCATCGTCTCCTTCAAACGGGGCGACGCCGGTCAGCGCATGGTACAAAGTGCCGCCGAGGGAATACATGTCGGCGCGGAAGTCGATCGGCTCCTTGCGGACCTTCTCGGGGGAGATGTAGTAGGGCGTACCCCAGATTTCATCGGTGTCCTTTTGCATCGCGGCAAGGCCGAAGTCCACGAGCTTGGCGTTGCCGTTCGCATCGAGGAGGATGTTCTCGGGCTTGACGTCGCCGTGCACACAGCCCTGGTCAGACGCGCACTGGAGCGCCTGGGCGACCTGCTGGCAGATCTTGATGACGCGGGGGATGTCGGTCTTCCCCGGGTTCGCGTTCATGATCGAGTAGAGCGAACCGCCGGAAGCGAGCTCCATCGCGATGTAGGGCATCCCGTCGCATATTCCGTACGAGTAGACCTGGGCGATGTTCGGGTGTATGAGGCGCGCAGCGGACTGCGCCTCCTTCTTGAACTTCTCCACGAACTCGGCGTCGCTGCCGAGCTCCTTGAGCATCACCTTGACGGCGACGGGCCTGTCCAGCATCTTGTCGCGGCCCATGTACACGCCGCCCATGCCGCCAGAGCCGAGCTCGCGCTCTAGCAGGAAGTTTCCGTTCTCGCCGAATGTTCCAGGAGTCTGAATCAGTTGTTCGCTCATCGTATTACCCTCCATCCGTTGAATGGCCAGAAGACCACAGATGCGCATCCGCGCAGGTTTGCCGCGGGGACTGGCCCCCAGTAGCGGCTGTCGTAGCTGTTGTTGAAGTTGTCGCCGCAGGCAAAGTACTCGCCGTCCTTCATCGTCACCGACTTAGGCCCGCCTTCGACGGGATGCTCGAGGACGTACGTCTCGCCGGGCCGGGCCTTCATCCGCTTGATGTAGTGCGTGCCCTGCGGCAAGGCGGGAATCCCCGTCGTCGAGAATATCATGACCTCTCCGTCCTGAGGCTTCACGAAGTTCCACTTCCAGCGGTTGACGAATATGAAGTCGCCGGTCGTGATGGCCCCCTTCCAGAAAGTGTCTCCCTCGCGGACGAACTGGCCGTGCAACGCGCGGCATGCGTCTGTCGGCAGGGACCAAGTATCGTCGGAAACGCCGACCTTGACGGAGGCGAACCCGTCGTTGCGAGGCTGGCAGCGCACCTGCCCTGTCGTCGGCGCCTTCCAGTCGACGGTGCGAGAGCCCGTCCACGCCCACTTGAGAACAGAGAGAGGAAAGACGTCCCACGCTCCCTTCTCCTCCCCTGCAACCGTGTGGTACCCCCAGAGCGTCTCCTGCATCGACCCGGTCGGTATCTTGAACGGTTCGTAGAAGTATGCGCGGAAGGCCATCGCCACGGATATCGCGACGACCAGCGTGTCAAGCCACTCGCGGCAGTAGTCTACAATCGTCTTCTTCACTTCAGCGGGACCTTCGTCGGCATTATCTCGATCAACGCGTCGATCTGAGACTGGAAGAGCATCGCCTCGCCCTGGAGCTGCGCGTTCTGGCTCGCCGCCAGGAGGTCGAGCATCTTCCTGTACTTCTGCAGTTCCTGCACGTTCTTCTTTGCCTCCGCAGCGTTCTTGCATACGTAGTCGTCGCTGCCCCAGAGCATGATCTTCTCGAATATCTTGCCAAGCGCGCCGATCTCCTTGTTCGCCTTCATTCTGGCATCTATGGCCTGCATGTTCTTCTTCTCGGACGGGAAGTTCTTCATGAGGATGTTGAAGTCGTAGTAGGCCCTGGCGGGCGCGGAGTGGAGCTCGAGCTGGATGCGCAGCATGAGGTCGCTCTTGTACTGGTTGAGCGCGTCGAACATGATCTGGGCTTCCTTGGCCTGGTCGGGGTTCTTCGACTTTATTCCGGCCTTGAGCTGCGGAAGGAGGTTTTGGGCCGGCTTGCCCTTCGCCATTTCGGCGGCGACCTTCTTGAAGAACTGCGGCTCCTCTACGCCAAGCGGAGCCTTCCATTCGCCAAGCCCGGAAACAGCCTTCTTCACCGCCGTCTGCACGTTCTTCATCTCAGCGGGCACCCACTTTTCCTTCGCGTAAAGGGGCTCGGTTCCCTCTCCGCCGTAGACGGCGACGTACGGCAGCTTGTCGTCAGCCATGTCTGCTTCGCCCACGGGCTTCAGGTCCTTGTAGAATGGCGCCTTGTTCTCCGTCCATGGCCTGTACTGGTAGATGACCTTTGTGTCCGCTCCCTTTGGCGGCACGAAGAGCGCGGCAAACTCCTTTTGCGTCATCTTGCCCATGTTACGCACTGAAAACACCACTATCTTGCTGCGAGGCAGTTCCTGCGTCTCCCACTGCGTGGCGTGGCTTGCGGGCATTGGCGCAATGCCGGGCAGCGCGCAGAACTCCTCCACGACCTCTCGAGTCAGCTTCGAGCCGTCGAGAACAACGTATACGACGGCCTTGTGGCGAAGGTCGCTCGGTGTGATCAAGCGGCCCATGACGAAGTTCTTTGAAACGACGCCGGTCCAGTCCATGTATCCCTCGGCAACGGTATCGCCCTGCCCGGGAGCGGCCTTGGCCGCTGTCGCCAAGAGCGCAGCGCACGCCGTCGTCATCAGCTTCAATTTCATCGCATTCCCTCCTTCTTGCCTGTCAGGTGCGGTAGTTTGGCGCTTCCTTCGTGATCGTGATGTCGTGCGGACGCGCCTCGCGCTGCCCTGCCGCAGTCACGCGGTAGAAGCGGCCCTTCTCCTGGAGCTCCTTGATCGTGCGCGCCCCGCAGTAGCCGAGCGACGCGCGGAGCCCGCCGCAGAACTGCGTCATGATCGACTTGACACGGCCCGAGTACGGAACCATCCCCTCGATGCCCTGCGGCACGAGGTTGTCCTCGTCCTCGTCGTCCTGGAAGTAGCGTGCACGCGAACCCTTGCCGTTCTTGAGCGCGGCCATCGACCCCATGCCGCGGTAGACGACGTACTGGCGCCCGTTGGAGTATATCTTCTCGCCGGGCGACTCCTCCGTACCCGCGAGGACGGAGCCGAGCATCACCGAGTCCGCGCCAGCCGCGAGGGCCTTCGGAACGTCGCCCGAGAGCTTGATGCCGCCATCGGCGATGACGGCGACGCCGCTGCCGCGAAGCGCCTTCGCCGCGCTGTACACCGCAGTGAGCTGCGGGATGCCGACGCCGCAGACGACGCGCGTCGTGCAGATGGAGCCTGGGCCGATGCCGACCTTGACAGCGTGCGCGCCGCACTTCGCGAGCGCCTTCGCCGCCTCGCCCGTCGCGATGTTGCCGGCGATGACGTCGATCTTCGGGAAGTGCTTCGTGATGTACTTCGTCATCTCCATGATGCCCTTCGAGTGCCCGTGCGCGGAGTCTACGACCACGCAGTCTACGCCCGCCTCGGCGAGCTTCTCAACGCGCGAGAGATCGCCCTTCCCGCCGGAGACCGACGCGCATGCGCGGAGGCGGAACTTGTCGTCGAGGTTATACGTAGAGTCGCTGTTCTCCACGATACGGCTCACGTCCGTGAAGCTGTAGAGGCCGACGATGCGCCCGTTGCGGTCGACTATCGGAAGCTTGCCGATCTTGTTGGCGCGCATGATCTCGTAGGCCTTCGCAAGCGACGTTCCCGGCTTCGCGGTCAGCAGCTTCTTCTGCATCACGTCGCGCAGCTTCGCCGCGTTCATCGGCGCGAAGCGCATGTCGGACGACGTGATCATGCCGACGAGCCTGTCCTGCGCGTCGAGGACTGGGAAGCCGTTGAACTTGAGCTTGTGCTCGAGCTTGTAGCTGCGGAGGTAGCCGATGTCGTCGTCCTCGCGGAAGCAGACGGGCGAGTCGATGAGGCCGTTCAGGTGCTTCTTGACGAGCTTCACCTGCGCGGCCTGCTCGTCCTCCTCGAGGTTCTTGTGGATGCAGCCGATGCCGCCCGCGAGGGCCATCGCTATCGCCATCGGCGCCTCCGTCACGGTGTCCATCGCAGCGGACATGAACGGCACCTTCATCTTCGTGCGGCTCGTCAATTTCGTCTCGAGGGAAGTCTCGTCAGGCAGGAAATCGGCGTACTGCGTCACCAGCGTGACGTCGTCGTACGTAAGCCCCTCGTAGGGGAACGTCTTCATGAAATCGTCAAGATACTTGTTCATCATTTGCCTTCCGGGCGTGTCACGCCCTTTTTACCTGAGTATTATATACTTTTTGCCCCGAGGAATCAAGGGCGGAGGGAGGCCGGGAATCTCCATGTCATGACCTCGATATCGCCTCTTCTTTCCTTCTCAGGCCTGGTCTCGCAATCAACGGTGGTGGATATCCCCGAAGCAGGATCGGCTTTGAACGATGTCTCGAGCACAACACCGCTACCGCCGCCAACGGAACAGACCGTGCGGTACGACGTGCCGTGCTGCATCTTGCCGCTTCGCCTGATATTGCGGATCTCGCCCTCGAACGAAAGAAGAATCGTGCCGTCGCCGCGCCGCCTCATGGTCGCGACCGGCTCTACGTCGGAACCCTGGTCGTACGTCGTATCCCCTTCCGCCTTCACGCATATTACGCCGGAAAGTTTCCGCCAGGCGCCGTCCTCGCGCCGCCATACGCCGCGCACCGCTCCGTTCCGCTGTATGTGCACGCGAAAGAGCCCGTCGTCGAACAGCCATCCGCCAACCACAGTTTGCAGCCTCGGATCGCCGGTGCCGACTACCGGCGCGCGCACTTCCGACGCCGGGACGGTGCGCCAGGATACTTCCTTCGTCGAAATCACCTCCGCATGGAGGCAGTCGACACCGCCGAAGGAATCGAGCAGCGCGACCTTCGCATCCGGATCTTCCACGACGGCAACCACGGCGGAAACGCTTCCAACGCCTCCGAACGCCGAGTGCTCGGCAGTGAATCCAAACGGATGCAGCCTGCCGTCCCAGAGCAAGTCGCCGCCGCGCTTGAATCGGTAAAACGGGCTGTTCCGCCGCTTCCTGTCACCGTGATGCGGGAAGACCGGACTCTCGAACGTGCCCTCGGCCGTATGGGCGAACCACCTCGTGCAGCCCCTCAGTCTGTAAGTGCGCACCGTCTCCCCGCAGGAATTAGTCGAGCTTCCGACAAGTTCCGCGCGCGGCGACTCCGCCTTCTCTACGCCGGTAAAGGCATACGGCGCGCCCGCGCCCTTCGCAACGCCAACTGGCAGCAGCACGTCGAACCCGAGCGGCGGCAAGTCGAATGGGAGCTTCCGTCCGTCCGGCAGGGCTACCTCGCCCTTCACGCGCCGTCCGTTGAGATTCACGACGGGAACGGCAACGCCCGGCCCAGTGCGAAGGCATGCGAACACCCCCGGCGGCGCCGACGGCGCAAGATAGTCAGACGCGCCGCCGCAGAGTTCAGGCACGGAGCGGCGAATGGCGAAAATCCGCCTGAGCGCCTCGAAGGACCTGTCCTCCATTCCGTCGTTGACAACGGGAATCCCCTCGCCAATCCATGCGACAAGCGCGGCGAGCGCAGCAGACGCCGCGTTGCCGTAGACGTCGCCCGCCCTCAGGTTGTCGTGTATCTCGACGTAGCGCAGCATGCGCGATCCGGGAGGGAGCGTAGTCTTGCGTTCGTGCAGCCAGCGCTTCAGCTTCGGGACGACCTCTTCCGCCGCGCCCTCTCGCAAGGCCAGCAGCACCTTGTCGGCAAGCTCGAAGTCCCACGTCGCGTCGGCAGTCGCGTTGAACGCGCCCGGCTCAGCCTCCGCGAGAATCGCCCCCTGCGGATTCGCCCTTTTGACCGCGCTTCGCAGCGCGCGCTGCATCCTGAAGCCGCCCTGGAGCCGCGCAAAGCTCGCGCGGGCGTATGGAACGTCGGGATTCCAGTTCGCATAGCGCGTGCCGAACGCGGCGTCCACGCGAAATCCGTCAATCCCGCCGAGGCGCATCCACCAGTCGGCCACGTCTGCCATGTACTCCGCCCATCCCGGCCAGTTGAAGTCGCAGCCCCAGTAGTCCGACACCGTTCCGTCCTCTTTCACGGCGAACCATTCTGGGTGCTCGACGAAGCGCACGTTGTTCGTGCCCCCGCCATGCGGCACAATGTCGTTCCAGAAGCGCATGCCCCTCTTGTGCGCAGCGGCCACGAGCGATTTGTATTCGTCGATTGACCCTATGCCGGTCTGAAGCTTCCTGTAGTCCCTCGGATGGTACGGGGCGCGATCCTCGATTGGCTGAAGCCATATCGTGTTGCAGCCAAGGACAGAGATAGCGTCAAGATACCTTTCGATTCCTGCAAACCCACGTCCGTCGTTGCGGTCGGTGTCCCTTGTGCCCTTTGGCGATATCGTGTAGAGAACCGCGCCGTCTAGCCATCTGGGGGCGTCCTTCGGCGCCACCTGCCCGACATCCTCGAACCACCTTGGCAGACTCCCGAGCGCCGCGTCAACGTCGCCCTTTCCGAACAGGATATGCATGTCGCCGACCTTCTGGCTGTCGCCCTTCCTGGCGTAGCCCTCGCAAAAGAACGTCTGCATCGCCTCGACGCCGCGATTGGACCACGACGCCTTTGCCGATCCCAAGTCGCCATACGGAAGGAACTGGTTCATGATCCATGTAACCGTTGCGCCCGCCCCGTCTGCGGCGATCAGCGGGCACGCCCCCTTCCACGAACCTACGACCGTGCCCTTGCGCATCTCCTCGGACGACACGCGCGTCGGCGGCCATCGCGCTGGAGCGAGTACCTCGCCGCCGCTTTCCGCGAAAGGCATCCTGCCAGCCCTGACGCGGAAGCGCTTCAGCCGCACGTCGTCGCCTTCGGCGCGGACGAGCCCGAACTTTTCGACGGCCCTGCCTCTGGCGGCGTCAAGCGAAAGATGCAGGGCAACCAGCCAGCCGTCGCTTTCCGAAATGCACACGACGCTGTCGCCGCGCATCTTTACGGACTTAACCTTCACCTTGCCGGTGTGCAGCAGATCGCCCTTGCCGTCCAACGGCAGGTAGGATATCTCCCACGGGTTGTTCGGATCGTCTGCATACGACATCGCCCTCCGACCTTCGACATCCCACGCAACCGGCCATCCAGTCCGCCCGGAAAGCTCAACGGAGATAGCCTCGTTCCCGAACCGCCATCCCCCGTCGGCTGTTGTTTCAAGCCGCAGGCCCAGCGAAGCCCCGTCAGCAGCTATCGCCAGCCACGCCGCGGCAAGCGCAAATATCGGTTTAAACTTATCGACCATCTCTTTCTCTCTCTAGATTTTCAACCTTTCCTTCAGCGCTGCGTTTTCGGCTTCGAGGCTCGCAACGCGCGTCTTGAGCGCGGCGATTTCCTCGTTCTGGGTCTGGCGACGTCCAAGTCGCGCCGCCGTCATGCGTTCGCGGATGCCTCCGTTCTCCACAAAGTCTTTCTGCTTCTTTTCAAGCGTGGTAGTCATCATCTTGTCCACCATGTGGCAAAGGGTGACGGCGCAGTTGGCAAACTCCTCGTCGCTCCACTTCATGAAATGCGGCTCGTAGTCCGCAAGGTCGTTGTGTGCGCGGCAAAACGAAAGCAAAGAATCGTAGCGAGGATGCCCCGCCTCCCAACGAACGAGCGAATGCGAGGTAATGTAGTCAAGGTAGTCTTCCTTAAGTTCCTTGATGCTGGAGCGAGCGACATTCAGGAGCTTTAGCTCCATCTCGGTAGACGTCACGCCGTCGGACAGCCCTTCTACAATGTTCTGCTTGCCGCTCCTTGCGGCCTGCACCATCTGGTCAACTGTACGGTCGCCGTATTTTGGCAAGAACCGGCGACAGAACACAACCGTCATCTGGTAAAGCACAAGAGTCTTTCGGTAGTAGTAGAGGTCTTCCCACTTTGTCTGATTCTTGAGCACCGACATGATGTTTTCCGCTTTCTGGGTTGACAGGTTTCTAGGTTTCTAGGCTCCTAGAAGTCTAGGTTCCTAGTTTCCTAGGCGCCTAGATTCCTAGACGCCTAGATTATACCAAATCTACCCGCGCCTGTGTTACGAACAAGCGCCTCGCGATATCGCCACCGACTTTAGCGACTATAATACGATAATGGTCATTCCGGGCGGGATGATGGTAATGCCGTCGGAGGTGACTTTCAGCTCTTTCCTGCGAACTTCTTCGCCGTCCGCCTGAAGTGTCCAACCGGCCACATTGCCAAGACCGTCTGCATTGGCGAAGTTAAGCGGGATGAACTTGCTCTCGCCAAGACGCTTGGGCAAGCCCTTGACATTGAGCGTACCCGACGCCGCAAGCGCGAAGCCGTCTATCGTGCCGCCGCCCGCCAAATCAACAGTGATGCTGCTCAGGACCGGCTTGCCAGCAGTCTCGTTCGCCGAAATGTCAGCGCGGAGCGTCGCACCCGAAGCGACCTTGACCGGCGTGTTCGGCATAACCGTCCACGTGCGCCCGGAATCGCCCTGCAACGGCCAGCCGGTGTGCGGCCTCAGTGAAGTGCTGAAGTCTGAACACCAATATTTCTTAAGCGCAAGGTTGGTCTCAGGCAACGGAAGACGCGTGACGTTCGTCACCACCGACCAGTTGACGCCGTCAGGCGAAGATTCGAGGATGCACGCTGTCATAATGCGGTTGCAGCCGTTCGCATCAAGGGTATAATAATTACCGACATCCCAGCTGGCGACCTCGGCGGCACCCGGCGGCAGGCGAAGGATGTACGATACCCAGCCGCTTGAATTGGTCTGCGAAAGGTTTCCGCCGCCGGCATTGCCAGCCCACCACGAATGAGTCGTCGAACCGAGGTCACCGTCGCAGAGTCTTGTAATATTGTAATTATTTGTTTTATTACCATTATACTGGATCGTATCTATTCCACCAAAACCGGCATAGTCGTAGGCGATGCCGTTGGCCTCGACTTCGCTCGACTTCCAGCAGTTCGTCACGCCTTGGTTCACCTGGTTGCCGGCCGCGTCAAAGAGACCGAACTCCGCCGGTCCGAACTGGTAGCCCTTTCCAAGAGAATAGGTTGATGCACTGCCGCCAGCCTCGGTGAAGTAATGGTAATAATAGTCGCTGTTCTGCAGCATCTCCGTCGCCGTCAGTCTGAACCAGGTGTTGCGGGAGTTGTAGCGCTTGACTATGAGCGTACCTTCCCGCACATCGAGAAGCCCCGTGAAATTGACATCGCCGCCGAGCGTCCACGTGCCGGAGCCGTCTTTCACCACGCCGAGCGTCCCTGCGCCGTCGGTCAGGTCGAGAATTTCGTCACCGCCGTCCCGCGTTCCGCCAAGATACAGATACTTCACGGCTTCCGCGCCACCGGCAAGCGCCGAGACACCGCCGAGACGGAAACGGTTGTGCGAGGCGTTCGAGATGCGTCCCGAACCCGCCATGCCAACCTTTCTTGTACCGACATTTACGCCCCAGTCCGCGGCACCGAGACCGGAAAGCTCAAGCACGGGTATGGAACCGTTTGCGGACGTACGACCAAGCCGGAAGAAGTAATCGACATTGTGCGACTCATCAAAAGTGCCGCAGTACGGCTCCTGCAAACGCGTTCCGAGGCCGAGCGAGCAATAGCGGTTCGTCTCCGCAAGAGAATCGAACTGGAAGGTGCCTTCTTCTATGGTGAAAGTAGTGCGATTGTCGCGAAGTTTCTCATTGATCACATTGAATGTTTCCCATCCATAGCTGAATTTATCCCTTACTTCTACAACTGCGTCAGCAAAGCGCCAAGTGCCGGTCCCGCGCTTGATGAAGAAGAAACCGCCCGTGACACCGCCGGAAGAGTCGCCGGCAAGCAGCTGACCGCTGACGGAACATGGAACCGTGTTGGAACCCGTCAGGATAAGACGTTCCATCTTACCCTGATACTTGGAAACCGAGATGTCCCCCTTAATGTCAAGTCCACCATGCGCGCCGGCGTCAAAAAACGAAGGATACGGGTTGGAGTTTCCGGTTTGCCCTTGGATGATCACGTCAGTCGTCTCACCAGTACCAGTATAAAGCACATATCCGCTGCCGCCGCGGTAATTGATCTGGCCCCGACCTTTACCGAGCGAAGAAGTGTCGTTCTTCCCGTTGCCGAACTTCGCGACGGCCAGACGAGCCGCCCCCTCGGGTCCTTTCCCATAGTTTTTGCCGACTTGGATATTGGCGCAGGACATGTTCTGCGTACCGGTCAGCTGCCAGCGCCCTTCAGCGTAGAGGCAGATGTCTTCTCCTATAAAGCCCGAGAATACGCTATCCGACAGCGAGTACATGTAGTCTGGATGGAGATAGAAATACTTTTCTTTAGGCTTCACCATCGCACGTATAGAGCCGGCGCCCCACATCTCGGCGAAATACGTCGCGGAAACATCGTAGTTGGCTATCCCAACATCAGGATCACCGTATGTAAACAGCGTCGCGCCAGCGGCAATCGTGACAACGCCCAGCACACCGTTCTTGCCGCCGGTACTCTGATTCATGGCAACGTCGCCCTCGTTGATGTCAAGGCGGCAGTAGTAGTCGAGACTCCTATGCTTGTCGCCGGTCTGTCCGTTGTCCAGCTTCATCGAATTAAGGTACAGCGTGCCGCCGCCCGTCTTTACGATGCGTCCGTGGCACGAATTCGTGATTGCCGGGAACGCCGTGAACGGGACTTCAAGCGAGTTAGTGACATTTGCGGCAAGCGTTACGGTCAGTGTGGCGTTGCTGGCGGGCGTAATGCCGCCGAGAGTGTTCACAAACGTGAAAGAAGCCGCATCGTTCAGCTGGACGGATGCGCCGTCCGGCAGCGCCACAGTATCGCCAGCAGAAGGTTTGCCGTCCTGATAATTGCCGGCATCCGTCCAGTCGTAGTTGTTGACCGCGCCAGACCATATCTTGGTCGCAGCATCGACGCGGCAGGCCGTCGCCATCGCAACCGCCGCGAGAATTGTTCCGCATATCGTTCTCATTTCTTTTCCTTTCCTGTTGTGGTTAAAAGGTCAGCATTGCAAAACGCGCAGATTGCCTTCTGCACGCTCTACACGTTCTACACGGCCGATTTCGCCGCGTATTACGCCGCGTTTTACAATGGGGGGGGGGGGGGGTACTACACCGCACAACAACGCGCCAGACGCGCTTCTGCGCGCCTCCATGGCGATTCTATATGCAGTAGCAGTCATAAGCCCAATTCGTATTTGGCTCGTATTATACCATAATCCAACGCGGCATAGTGTGTAATTTGCGCAAAAATATTCGTGCGATTTGCGCGGAACACATCAGGCGCATGGCTATATGCCAAGCAGCTTTCGAGCTGGAATCAAAGCAGCGAAATACCCGTCTGCCTCGATTCTCGGACTGATTTCGCCGTCATAGACCAGAACCGGTCGCTTGCTGACGTTTTTCCTGACGTGCAGAAGCCGCATCTTCTCCTCCACGTCTTTCTCTACGCCGCCGTCGATGTCCTTCCGCTTCACTTCCACAACATAAACCGTGCGCGGCGTCTGGACAAGGAGATCAATCTGACAGACTCGCCGATGTCCAGAGCGGTCTTTGCGCACGCTTCGGAAAGGCGCGGCAGATTCGATTGTCGTTCCGCCAACGCCAAGATGCGGATACAGCTCCACTGCATTGTTTACGATGAGATTCTCGAACGCCAGCCCCATGACAGCGTTCCACTCCGGCAGCGACGACAGTGTCGTGAAGCGATACGAACCACGCTTGATCTGCGCCTTTCGCGGCTCAATGAATTTGAGATAGAACCTCGAATAATTGTCGCGCAGCCGATATCTGGACACACGGGACTCTTCGCCTGTTTCGGGGTTGATGCCCGGATCTGAATCGACAAAGCCACCCTCGGACAATTCGCGAAGCATCTCGGCGATGCGCCCGTTGCGGTCTTCACCCATCTTCTCGGCAATTTCGGAGCCGCTCATCGCCCCGTCCGCCAGCAACGACAGGATGCGCCGCTGCTTCATGACCCGCTCGCCAAAAATCGGATTGAAGATGGCGTCAAAATCGTTGTAGAGCTCTCCCTCTTTTCTGAAGCACAGCCGGCGAATGTTTTCCTCGGCCGTCAAGCCAGGATCAATCTCCTCGAGATATCGCGGTACGCCTCCTGTCACCGAAAGGACGTCAAATATCTCGCGCGGAGCAAGATTGTCGACATGGGGACGCCAGAATTCAGCACACTCCGCCAGCGACAGTTCCGTCAGCACATAATCGCGCGAAAAACGCCCCGTGAAGCCGGTGTTTCCCAGGATGTTCTTCTTTATCCATGCCGAAACAGAGCCACAGATTACAAAAACCAATCTGTCATGACGATGGAACAACGATTCCCAGGCATTGCGAAGCACACCAGGAAAATTTGAATCCTCACTTCCCATCCAGGATATCTCATCCAACATGACAACAGTCTTCTTGGTGTCGTCAATCGCCCTGTCCAACCAGAAGAAGGCATCGTTCCAGCTCAACAGATTCTGCACTGGCGTATTCGTAAACCGTGCAAGACGTGTAGCGAACTGACGCAGTTGATCCTCATTCGTCACGGGCTTTTCGGGATTCGGCGGCAGTCCCTCGAATTCATAGTACACATCCGCTGTCCTTCGGGCAAATTCCCGGAAAAGCGTCGACTTTCCGACACGCCGTCTGCCACGACACGCGACCAGCGAGGATGTTCGCTTGCGCCAAAGTGATTCCAAGTCACTTAACTGTTCTCTTCTACCTATGAACATATCTTTCCTTTCTACAGCAACAACGGGTATTATCGCATATTTACCGCCGGAATGCAACCACAAACTGTCACCAGATTTTATAAAGTCAAATTTCGTGACGCAGATTCCGTCCAGTTCTGCGTCGCGAAATTTGACAAAAACAAATTCCGTGACAAGGACTATCGGTGTCGTCTCGCTGCGCGGCAATGATTGTGTTGTAATCTGCGCAAAAAATTCGTGCGTTTTGCGCGGAACACATCAGGCGTGCTACGCAAGCGACCTGCGGAACGCACTCAGGGAGAGTCCTGTCGCGGACTTGAACGCTCGGCGTAGCGACGAATCGTCGCCGTAGCCGCAGCGCGCCGCCACAGACCCGATGGGCACTGACGAGTCGGCAAGCAGCTTCTTCGCCATCTCCAGGCGAACATTGTTGATTTCTTCGCCAATCGACGTGCCGACAAACTCCCTGAACCTGTACTCCGCCTGGCGGCGGCTTCCGCCGATCTGCCTGACGACGTCGCGAGGAGACATGCCTTCCGCCACCCCTTCGCGAATGAACTCAAGCGCCTTCTTGATGGCGTCGTCCCTGCGCTTCAGAATGCGCGTCGATCCTCTGCGGACCACGTGCAGCGCCCCGAATGTACGTATCTCGTCGCCCGCGCACCTGCCAGCCATCTTTGCATCAAGCATCTCGGCGGCGATGTAGCCGGAGCTTTCGAAGTCAGGCGCAACGCTCGTCAGAGTCGGCGTCGTATTCTCGCAGATGAGAGGATCGTTGTCTATCCCGACGACGGCGATGTCCTCGGGAACCTTGATTCTTAGGCCTCTCAGTACGCGCAGGACGACATCGGCCGTCGTGTCGTTCGCCGCAAGAAGCCCACAAGGTCGCGGCAGACCGGAAAGCCAAGGCGTCAACCTTTCACGGAATTCGTCGAACGCCTCGACGTTGCCGGTGCGGAAGACGTCGATCCGCTTTCCTGCCGCCTCGACGGCCTTTGAGAACACCTTGCGACGCTGTTCGCTCCATTCGCGCGGCTGGAGGTTCCCGACAAAGGCGTAGTTGGAAAATCCAAGCGACAGGAGCTCCTTCGCCGCGAGCGCGGCGGTCGCGGACGAATCATGCACCACGCCGGACCACTTTCCGCGCATCCTCGAAGCGCGGGCGTCGCAGAACACAACGGGGAATCCATTGAAGTCCGACAGTCGAAAGCCCGGAAGCTCGGTATACCCGCCCTCTACGATGAGTCCGTCGGGACTCCAGAACTTAAGCGCCGCCGCTATCGACTCGAAGTTCCGCCCGTATTCGGCGACGCTGACCTGCCACTTGGCCTTCTTGGCATAACGGTACACGCCCGCAAGCCTGTCACGCCACAGCCGCCAAGGATACTGGAAAAACAGAACATTGCGCATTTTCATCTATGCGGACATCCCGCCAACTTCACATAATACCTGGACCTCAGCGTTTGCCGCCGGCGAGGGTTTCGGCGCAGTTCAAGTAGTAGGCGCGAATACGCTCGTAGGCGTTGATTATGTCGAGCTCGCCCAGGACGCGCACGGCGGAGTCTGGATCCTCGCGCCCCACGCGGCCGAGCTGAACGCGGCGGCACTCGCGCACGAACTCATGAAGCTCCGTCGAGCGCTTCTGCAAGGCCGCGACGTCGAACTTGGGGCGCGGCGAACAGATGAGCGGCGTAATGTCGGCGGCGAAGGACGCGACCTTGTCGTGTATGTCGAGTAGGAGCGCGACGGACTCGTCCGACATCTTCTGCCCCTGCCCCCTAAGGCGCTTAACGACCTTGAGGACGGTCGCGCATTCGTCCGAGACCGACTCCAGCTCGTCAGTAAGGCGGAGGAGCCTCTGCGCGCGTTCGGCGACGTCCCGCGAAAGGCGCTTCGACATTATGCTGCCGAGGAACTCAGTGACCTCCTTCTGCACGTTGTCGAGAATGTCCTCGCGGTGGACGATGTGCTTCTCGGGGCCTGGGTCTTCGACCGTCGCGCCGGAGAGCACCTTGCGCGCGCAGTCCAGGAGCTCCAGGTTCGAGCGCTTCATGAACTCCACTTCCAGAAGCGCCTGGTCGCATGCGATGACCGGCGAGACTCGCACGCCGATGCGTAGCGCGGAAAGGTGAGGCTTCTCGTCCTCCGGCTGCGGCACGAGACGCTCGATTAGGCGGCAGAACGGCTTGACGAACGGGAAGAAGAGAAGCCCGCGGCAGATGGCGAACAGCGTGTCCGTGACGGCGATCGGCGCCATCATGTGCGTGAAGGCGCGCATCTCGCGCCCCGAGACGACGGTCGTCTCGGCGACGTTCCAGTTGGAAAAGACCGTCTGTCCGAACTTCACGAAAAGCGGGAAGAGCCAGATGAGCGCAAGCGAACCGAGCAGGTTCGAGAGCGTATGGGCGAGCGCTGTGCGGCGCGCATCGGCCGTGCCGCCTATCGCTGCGATCCAGCCAGTCGCGGTAGTGCCGATATTTGCGCCGAAGAGGACCGCTATCGCGACATCATAGGTGATGAGCCCCTGCACCGCAAGAGCCATCGCTATCGCAATCGTCGCGGCGGACGACTGGATGACCGCAGTTAGGAGCATCGCCACGAACGCGACCGATATGACGCCGACTGCGGAATCGGCGGACAGCTTCGTGAACACCGCCGCGAAGTCCGGGTTCTCGCGTATGGGCGCGACGCCCTTCGACATGAAGTAGAGCCCGAGGAAGACGAGACCGAGGCCGATTACCGTAAGCCCGAGGTTGTGGACCTTCTCGCCGCGCAGGAAAAAGTACATCGCGCCGCCGATTGCAAGGCCGACGAAGCCGAGCATCTGCGGGTCCGGCGCGTAGGCGATGATCCAGATCGTCGCCGTCGTGCCGATATTCGCGCCAATGAGGACGGCGAACGCCTGCGGGAGCGTCATGAGCGCGGTCGAGACGAAGCCGACGAGCATCACCGTTATTATGGACGAAGACTGCACGATCATTGTCGAGACGATGCCAGAGCCGATGCCTACGATGCGGTGGCTCGTCGCCTTGGCCATGAACTTGCGGAGGCCGCCGCCAGCCGTGGCCTGCAGGCCTTCGGAAAGGTGCTTCATGCCGAGGAGGAATATCCCCAGCCCGCCAAGCACCGTTAGAAGTATCGTCAATATGTCCTTCACGCGGCCTCTGGCGGAGCCGGCTCGGCCCCCCTCCTGAACACGAAGTTAAGCGCCTTCTCGATGCGCCAGGGATAGAACATGCCGTACATGCCGACTATGGCGAGCACGTAGGCAATCGCGACGACTATCTGCACCGGGGCGAACCCGCCGTCAGGCAGCATAGGGCGCGTCACCTTGAAGAGTTCCGCGGGAATGAGCATGAATATACCCATGACCGCACGCGTAAGCAGGTTCTTCGGCATCCATATCCAGGTGAGGTAGCTTAAGACCGCGGCCATTATCCAGAGCTGGCCGGGAAATCTCTTGAGCAGCATGTCGAAGACGTCAATGCCAATCGTGTCGCACTCGTACGCGGTCCAGAACCACGCGACTACGACAAGTATGGCCGTAAGGGCTTTCTTGAGTTTCATCGGGGGATATTATACCAAAAAACGCCGCGCTTGCGCGAGTGCCGCACGGCAAACGGCTAGCGGCTTCTCCCCTTCAGCTCGAATACGGCGGAATCGTATGGGCCGCGAAGCGAAAGCGAGAGGTCGCGTCCGGCGAACGACGAGGCGCGCGGCGCATCGCAGTCGATCTCGGAGATGTCGTACTCGCGGTCGGTCGCAAGCCCGGAGAGACGGATCGAAACGGGCTTCTCGCCCTCCTCTTTGAGGCCGAGCACGTATACGACCGCGTGCGACTTGTCCTCGTTCGTGTACATGAGGGCCGAGTACGGCTTCTCGTAGGGCGACGCAAGGCGGTATAGGTCGCCCTGCTGAACGACGGGGCGGATGCGCTTGTAGTCGGCAACTGCTCGCTTGGCGAACAACACCTCTTCCGGCTTCAGGTTCTTCGGATGAAGCTCAAAGCCCATCCTTCCGCACATCGCGACGTCAAAGCGGTACTTGAGCGGCGTGACGCGCTTGGTCTGGTGGTTCGGGGAGTCAGTGACGTGGCAGGCCATGGCACAGGCCGGGTAGAACTGCGACGCCCCCCACTGGATGAACACGCGCATGTACGGGTCGGTGTCGTCGCTCGTCCAGAACTCGTCGGCATAGCGAAGGAAGCCGAAGTCCATGTGCCCGCCGCCGGAAGCGCACGCCTGCACCATTATGTGCGGACGCTTCGCCTGGAACCTGGCGAGCAGGTCGTACAGCCCGATCGTGTAGTCGTACCAGAGGTTTGGCTGCCTGTCGGCCGGAAGGTACGTGGAGCCTGGGTTCACTATGTTCTGGTTCGAGTCCCACTTGATGTACGCAAGAGAGGGAACAGACGAGTAGACCTTGTCGAGGTCATCGAATATCCTGTCGCGCACGGCTGGGTTGACGTAGTCGAGAACGACCTGCGTGCCGCCGCGCCCGAGCGCAAGCGGCCTGCCCTCCTCGCGCAGCAGCCACTCGGGGTGCTCCTCGGCGAGCCAGCTCCTGACGTTGACCATCTCTGGCTCTACCCAGAGCCCGAACTTGAGGCCGCGCTTTTCGGCCTCGTCGGCAAGGTATCCGAGTCCGCGCGGGAGCTTCTCCTCGTTCACGTACCAGTCGCCGAGGCCGACCTTGTCCCTGTTCTTGTCGTCGCGCGCGTACTTGCCGCGTCCGAACCATCCGTCGTCCAGGACGAACATCTCGCCGCCCATCTCCTTCACGCCGTCCATCATGTCTGTAAGAGTCTTCTCCGTAAAGCTGAAATACGAGCCCTCCCAGCTGTTCAGCAGCACGGGATGGAGATCGCGTCCGTGCGGCATGAGATGGTTCCTGGCCCACCGGTGGTACTGGCGCGAGACCTCGCCACGCCCCTTCTCGGACCAGACCAGTATCGCCTTGGGCGTGACGAAGGCCTTGCCTGGGTCGAGGACGTACGGGCCGCTTGTCATGTCGATGCCCGCGAAGACCTCTGTGACCTTTCCTTCCCAGTCGCGGCGGATGCGCCGCGAGGTCGTCCCCGTCCATTCGAGCGCGACGCCGAGGACCTTGCCGGATTCCTCGTCGGAAGAGCCGAACGACACCATCATTCCGGCGTTCGACTCCCACGCGTCGCGCGTGCCGGCCTTGGAGGAAAGCTCCACGATCTGCCCGTTCGCGACCTTGGACTCGCTCACGTTGGCCTCGTGCGCCCACCTGCCGGTCAGGCTGAGCACGCCGACCTCCTTCGCCTTGACGTCCACTGCGGAGGCAAAGCTGTCGGCGCGCAGAAGACGCACCGGCGCGCTCTCGGAATGCGCTATCTCGACCCATGTCTCGACGGCGTCGACGTCGTCCCATGCGCGTACGTGCCGAGTCACGCGCAGCGGGCGAGACTCGTCTTCCAGGGACACGACGACATGCTTCGCACCCGGCTCGGACATCTCCTTTCGCCCAGTCTCCTTTAGCCGCAGCGTAACGGCGCCGTCGGCGTGTATCGCCTGAAGTCCGGCGTGCTTGACTATTTCCTGCTGACCCGATGGTATGAGCTGCCCGAATGCGAGATACCCCGCAAGGGCGATTTCCATTCCGTTCATCTTGTTTTCCTTTCCTTGTCGTTTACAAAACCAAGCACGCCGCATCCCGGCCCCACAAAGTGCGAACCGGCTATCGCCTCGCGGACGTAGCGCTTTGCGCCCGCCACGGCGTCGGCGAGGCTGCGCCCCAAGGCGAGTTCGGCGGCAAGCGCGGCGGCGAGAGAGCATCCAGTCCCATGCGTTGAAACGGGATTAGACACCCACGGCAGGGAGAATTCGCGTATCTCGCCGCCGTCGCACAGGACGTCTATCGCGTCGGCGCCTGGGCTGTGCCCGCCCTTCACGAGGACTGCGCAGCCGTAAGTCCCGCAAAGCTCGCGGGCAAGCTCGTCCGCAGGCGCGTCGCGCCCGCAGAGCGCGGCGGCCTCCGGAAGGTTTGGCGTGATTACCGTAGCCAGAGGCAGCAGTCTGCGCTTCAATTCGTCAATAGCCCCGTCAGCGATCAGATTCGCGCCGCTCGTCGCAATCATCACGGGATCCACGACCTTCGCAATCCCTGGATGCGCGGCGATGCGGCTGGCGACGGCTTCGATAGCCGCCGCGTCGCCCAACATGCCCGTCTTGAGGGCGCGGATGTCGTATACGCCTAGAACTGCGTCAAGCTGCGCCGCGACGAAAGCCGGTGGAACCGCGTGTATCGCCGAGACGCCGCTCGGGTTCTGCGCCGTCAGCGCGGCGAAGGCCGTGCAGCCGTGTAGACCGTAGTCGTGGAATACGCGAAGGTCGGCCTGCACCCCAGCGTTCCCGCCAGAGTCCGACCCGGCAACCGTCAGACAGCAGGCAGTATTATTCATCAATTCGGTCACGGCGGAAAGTGAACAGAAACGCAAACAGCATGACAAGCGCGCCGACGACGTACGCGGCGCCCATCAGCCCGAAGCCCACCTCGAACCCACGGACTCCGTACCTCTGCGAAAGCGCGCCCATCAGGACGCCCGAAATGCCGCCAAAGAGAAATGCGAACACCGTGAAGATGCCGACGGAAGTCGAGCGGTAGCGCGCGGGCATGACGTCGAATAGCGTCGCATGCGTGTTTACTTCGAAGAAGCCGCGGAACACCCCGTACGCAGCCGTCATCGCCACCATCGCGGCGGCGGAGGGGATGAACCCTATGGCAACCAGGCACGGCGCGCCGCAAAGGAGGGAAGCGACTTGGAAGCCTATGCGGAAGCGCGGCATCTTGCGCACGAAACGGTCCGTCAGCACGCCACCCGCCATGATTGCGGCGAAGGCAAGGAGATGGTGCCAGAGCATGGTCTGCGTCGCGGCCGTACCGACGGAAGTGCCGAACTTCATCGCCATGTACTTTGGCGCCCAGAAGAGGTACGCGTTATTGACGAAGACAATCGCGACGAATCCGGCCATTGCGCATACGGCGGTAGGCGTCTTGAAGAAATACTTCATCCCTGAGAGGAACCCCGTGTCAGAGGCGGCGGAAGCGGAGGTCGGCGTCGGAGTGTCGCGAAGCGCAAACACGAAAAAGAGCCCGAGCAGGAAACCAGCACCGCCGAACACCATGAATACGTGCCGCCACGTGCCGAGGAGCTCGAGCGCCCAGGCTGTGATTACGCCCGACGTCATCAGCCCGAAGTACAGCGCCCCCTGGTGGATGGAGAGCGCAATGGAGCGAGTCTCCCTGTGGTAGGCGGCGATGAGCGGCGGATAGCACGGACCGTAGAAACTTTCGCCGACGCCAGTCGCGATGGAGCGGAAGAACATGACGACGAAAAACGCGGGGATCACGAAGCCGAAGACGCGCCAGTCTCCGACGAAGCCCATCATGAACGTCATGAACGACCACGCGATCAGCGAACACGTGATGAGCCACTTGCGCGAAAAGCGGTCGCCGACAGGCCCAGCGACAAGCGCCATGCCGGCGAGCGTCCAGCTCAGGACCGTGTTGATCCACCCGATCTGGACGTCAGAAAGCCCGAGGTCGTTCTGGATCGGGATTGTCAGCAGGCCGAACAGCGCCCTGTCGGCCTGGTGGAAGAAGAACGCACAGCTCAGGAGCAGCAGCAAAAACCATTTGTAGAATCCGTCTTTCATCTTCACGTCTCCGTTTACCGCGTATTATACCAAAACATTGCGCGACCGGACGCGCGAAAGGAACCTCAGGTGCAGGAAGATCGGCGGAAGCGTAGCGAGCTGGCAGACGACGTCGGAGATGGGCAGGGCGAGCCAGACCGCGAGCGTATGGTCCGCCATGAAGCGCGGCAGAAGGCAGATGCACGGAAGGAGTATCACTCCCTGCCGCAGAGTCGACAGCACGACAGCGACCTTGGGATGCCCGATTGCCTGGAAGTACGTCGTCGCCACCACGTTGACGGAGATGGTCCATATCATGCAGTTCCCCACGGCGAGGTCGTGCACCGCAAGGTCGACGAGCGCGGCGTTGTCGGCCGGCACGAACATCCTCGCGAGGAGCCGTGGGAACGGCGGCACGCACTGGACGACGCACGCAAGCACGCAGAGCGACGTGGTGACCCAGTATCCCAGCACGAGCGCGCGCCGCACCCTTGCGAAGGAACGGGCGCCCCAGTTGTAGCCGAGGATCGGCTGTAGCCCCTGCTGCACGCCCATGATCGGCATTATCGTCAGCACCAGCATCGCGTTGAAGACGCCAAGCGACGCGATCTGCCGCGTCGCGGCCGCAGGGTCGGCAGACCACTTCGCGAGCGCGGCCGTAAGGGCGACGCCTATCATGGAGTTCAGAAGGTGCTGCAGGAACGGCGCGAAGCCGAGCCCGCACGTACGCCAGAGTATCCGGCCGTAGACCCTGCACCTGGAAAGGCGCAGCTTCACCGCGGAAAGCCCACGCCAGTAGTGCGAAAACGCGAAGAGGAAGCTGAGCACCATCGCGGCGTTCGTCGCCCATGCGGCGCCGGCGACGCCCATCGGGCGCAGCCCGACGGAGAATCCGAAGAGATCGATCGAAGGAGTGCCGAATATGAGCAGAGGGTCGAGCACGATGTTCGCGCCGAACCCTACGGCCATGCACGTCATGGACCTGACGGCGTCCCCCTCGGAGCGCATTGCGGCGGAAAGGCCGAACGCGATGTGCGAGAACACCTGCGAGAACACCACGGTGCGCAAGTAGACGCGCGCGCATTCCAGCGCCTCGGCGCCTACCCTGTCGCCGCCGCACCACCCGAGCACCCTATCTGCGTTGAAGAACACCAGCGGCGGGACGACAAGCGAAAACAGCACCTTCATGGCCACGAGCTCGCCAAGGACCTTCTCGCACGCGACGCCATCGCCCTCCCCGAGTCTGATGGAGAGAAGCGTCGCGTGCCCCACTCCGATGAACACCCCGCATGCCGTGAAGAAAAGCATCGCCGGGAGCGCGAGCTGAAGCCCGGCCATCGCAGCCTCGCCGCAGCCTTGTCCGATGTAGAGGCGGTCGACGACGGCGTAGAGCGCGTTGAGGCTCATCGCCACAAGCGCAGGCCAGGAGTATCTTACGAGGAGACGGCCTATGCCGCCCTGTGCGAGATCGCGTACGTTTGCGCTAGAAGACGACCGCGACATCCGGAAGAGCCTTTCGAATGCGCGCCATCTCCTCGGCGGAAAGGTTCAAGTCGCCGAGCTGAAGGGACTTGAGCGTCTTCCACGCGTCTAGGTCCTTCGGCAGGCTCTTGATCTGCGTGCGCGAGAAGGACAGGTTCTTGAGCCCCGTCTTCTCTGCAAGCCACGTAGGGATCTCCTTTATCGGATTTCCCGAAAGGTCGATGTCGGTAAGCGACGGTAGGTCCTTAAGCTGCTCCGGGACTGCCGCGAAGCTGTTGTTCTTCAGGTAGATGCGCCGCAGGAACGCTAGGGCCTTGAGGTCGGGAAGCGACGACAGCCTGTTGTCGTTGAGCCTCAGCCACTTGAGCCCGGCAAGCGACGCGACCTCGTTTACGTTCGTCAGCTGGTTGCGGTCGAGGTTGAGGTAGTCGACGACCTCGGCCTTAAGCACGTCCACCTTGCCCTTCAGGTCCGCAAGCGACATCTCCTTCAGGTAGACGCGAGCCTCGGCCGGAACGGTCTTGTACGCCGGCGTCGGCTCGTCGAAGCAGCCCGCCGCCGCGCAGCAGAGCGCCACAAGGAATGTAAAATTGAAAATGGAAAATGTAGAATTTCCCTCACGCATAGTTTTCATGCACGTTTCCCGTTCCACAACTTTACATTTTCAATTCTACATTCTGCATTTTCAGACCGCAGCCGCTATGATTCCGGCGAAGTCGGCCGCCTTGAGCGCCGCGCCGCCGATGAGACCGCCGTCGATGTCCTTCTTGGCGAGAAGCTCCGCGGCGTTGCCGGGCTTCATAGAGCCGCCGTACTGGATGCGGACCGTCTCGGCCGTCTCTGCGCCGACGAGCTTCGCGAGCGTCGCGCGGATAAGCGCGTGGACTTCCTGCGCCTGGTCGGGCGTAGCCGTGCGGCCGGTGCCGATCGCCCAGACGGGCTCGTATGCGATGACGAGCTTCGCGCAGTCTGCAGCCGTGACGTCCTTGAGGCCGACCTCCATCTGGCGGACGATCACTTCCTCGAGCTTTCCAGCGTCGCGCTCCTCGAGCGTCTCGCCGACGCAGACGATGGCGGTGAGGCCGGCCGCGATCGCGGCGCGCGCGCGCAGGTTGACGGTCTCGTCCGTCTCGCCGAAGTACTGGCGGCGCTCGCTGTGGCCGATAATGACATACTTGGCGCCCGCATCAAGCAGCATGCCCGTCGATATCTCGCCAGTGTACGCGCCCGACTCCTTCCAGTGGCAGTTCTCGGCGCCGACCTCGACCTGAGTACCGGCGGCGGCCGCGACGGCGGCCGGCAAGTCGATGGCAGGCGTGCAGCAAACGATGTCGACCTTGCCGGCGAAGTCCTTTGTCGCCTCGGCGACGCCCTTCACTAGCGCGGCAGTCTCCGACGGCTTGACGTTCATCTTCCAGTTTCCTGCGATGATTTTCTTTCTCATTTCTGGTTCTTCCTTCCTGTTGTTTTCATTTTCCTGTGTTTGACGCCGGCGGCCTTGAACATGGCCTTGACGGTGTCGAGAAAAGCGTAGTCGCCCCCGTAGACGAC
>Ga0310690_10002502_pt1 | contig 29678 bp, 41 predicted proteins | sample AusTroGonzalo_MG_2_FD_207661 | JGI IMG/M metagenome (GOLD analysis project Ga0310690, IMG submission 207661) | Bovine rumen microbial communities from tropical cattle in Woodstock, Queensland, Australia - Gonzalo_04 (v2) (version 2) | ecosystem: Host-associated > Mammals > Digestive system >...
TCATAAACAGATACAATAAGGTCTTTTATTATCATACTTCTACTTGTTAGTTGTTCCCCATCGTGTATCGCTACACCCTTCAATGAAGTCCACTCAGTGGAATGGGGTTCCAACACGGTTACATATTAGTAAGGGTTCTCCTTTACACTTGAATTACTAACAGAGGCTTTACCGTGCATTATGGCAAAATTTAAGCTTTATTAAGCAGCTTGAGGCAGTATTATCCGTCCCTTCTGCTTTTTGTGGTCACGAAGATTTCCAGCTACAAGACGCTTATCTCGTGCTTTTTCACGATCTACAAGTCCTTGTGCTCGCTTTATGAGCGCTGATGATGTAGGCAACGCATTAACGTGGTGGCCTTCCCCATTAATGTCCTTTATCTCAGCTATCTTCTCTTCGCGATATTTATTCTCACTAGTCTTATATCGACCAGTAAGAACTAGTCTGTCATATACCGAGACGACGAAGTCTCGAATACGTTCTATTGCAGTCTGTCGTTCCTGTTTCCAGCGCTCAATGTCTTCTGTAAACATTTCCATTGGAGATGGGTTCTTTCGTTCCCACTTCTCTGTCTTATGTTCTACAAGTTTCTCCATATACTCTACACGGTTCATCTTCGGTAGATGATATGGATAGTTCTTGAACTGCTTGAAGTCATTACGCTTCTGTCTGCCAGGCTTAGTGTTCTGTACCATCATGATACCACCAACGCCATTGGTAGTCTCATGTTTCTTACCATACTTACGCTTCTTAAACTTCATAAGACGCTTAGGCTGCTTGAATCCTCCTTCAGGTATTACCCAGAGTTTTCCTTCTGGTTCTACCCAGTCGTATCCTGTTACAGTCAGTCCTGCAAACTTACTGCTTGGAATCTCATGAGGATTGGTTGGTACAAACTTATGTCCAGTGAATGGACATATTATTGCATTCTCTAAGTCACCACAATGAAGAGGATGATCTACTTTAGGAGATATGCCCTTCTTTGTATTATGAACGGTGAACTGACGACTATAGGCTGCAAGGGCGGCTACTTTTCTTCGACGCACCTTAGCACGAACTCTGCTGTGTCCCATATTAGTTTAACTATTAAGTTTAACATATGTTAAGCAGCCTTTTTGAGGTTCGTAGAGGCCTTTTTCGGGGCCGTAGAGCCCTTCTTAGGATCGAGCTGGACAGTTGTACCAGTCTTCTTCTTATTGGCCTTCCAGAGGTCTCGTAGAGACTTAACCTGCTTCTTGAATTCGCGTTTCTTTTCTTTGCTAAAGCGTGCAATATTATGACGCTTACCTACAGTCTTCTTGCTCTGGAGACTGCTATGTGGCTTACCACCCTTCTTCGGCTGCTTCTTCTTTGTCTTAGCAGGAGCTGCTGGTAGGATGGTGGGTTTCTTCTTAACATAAGGGTGTATCTTGGCAGAAGGAGGCATAATCTCACGTATGGTTTTCAGTGTTTCTTGGTCTGCGACCATCCATACATGTGAGTTAGACATCATCTTATATACCAGACCTTCATTCTTCAGAGCCTCCTTTACGAGGTTATAGTCCTTAGCGCTAAACAGGACAAGCACGTCGTATGAATTAGGAGTATCCAACTGATTCAGAAGTTCTTCCTTCTTCTTCTTTATCTCCTGTTCGGAGAGTCCCATGCGCTTAGCACGACGCTCAAGTGCACCGAGACGGAAGTTCTTATACTGTTCCTCACGTTCTTTACGAATCTTTTCACGATCCTTGATAGTTTTAATTTTACCTGTGGGGGTCTTATCTATCTTAGTCAATGTGGTCTTGCCATCAGAGGCCGTTGCCACTTTGTAATTCTTTCTACTCATTTTGATAATGTTTTTAAAAGGGTTAATTACTTGTCAGAGTCTTTCTTACTCTGACTGTTCAATTTCTCAACAACATCGCAGGATATTTTATATCCTACAATTATTGCAACTGTAAAGATTCCTCCATACAGTATGCAAAAAATTACACTTTCTATTGTCATGTGGTTACTAAGGGACATCGAACCCTCTAGACTACCTAACGCATTTAAGCTTGTTGTAACCTGGCCATTTTTATTTATAGTATGAAATACTCCTTGAAGTCATCAAGGTTGTTTGTAATCTCAATATTAGTATCAGTATTGAACTTCTCTAACATAGCATCATACTTATTTGCATTCAGCTGCTGGTCATGTATCAGCTGGGAGATCTTCTCCTTAGAGAATGTCTCTGTCGACGCAAGAGCCTTTTTACCCTTCTGGGCCTTAGTCTTCGGATCGAGCGTCTTAATCATCTTAAGAAGAGCGATATCCTCCTTAGCCTCACAGGCAGCGAAGATAGCAAAATAATTGGTCTTCTTAAAGTCCTCATGATTGAACGTTGTAATACCCATATTCAACGACTGTATCATACCTTTAAGCATAATACGCTTCATACGAAGCTGCTGGATATAGTTATACAGAGCTTTAAGGTCCTTACCAGAACCCTGACCGGCTGCTTTAGCCTTCTTACTCATCACATTCTCATCACGGATAATATGAGCATTGATAGTGATCTCACTGTCAATCTTCTTCTTTATACTAAGAATCTTTGATGCATTCAACTTAATTGATTTATTATTTGTCATAAGCGTATAGTTTTAAATTAGACATGTTTATTCAATTGAGTTCGAATTCATCTACCGGTGTAGTCTATGACGAATCACTTCCTCACAGACCTTAAAGATTGTACATAGAGCATTGAGCTCCCGCAAGAACTCTGCTCCATGTACAATAAGGGTCCTATATCTTCAGTCTAGTACAAAGGATATAGTAGTATAGGTGTTAACACGATTGCCAATCAGAATCGTCCGCAAACTATCTGAAGCTCCCGCAAGAACTTGACGCCTTCGCTTAACATTTTCTACCACCAACCCAACGTGCTGAAATGACTTCAAATACATCTCCAAGAATGTCTACAACATGCAGACGCTGTGTGGGTCCTACTGCAGGCTCCACTTCTATTTTTACCCCACCAGAGTAAGGACAACCGTTAAAATGGTGGGAAGCTGCCTCGTTGAGGTCAGTCTTCGTCCCTATGGTCTTCCAATACCCATCGTTGGTTAAGTGTCGACATACGTCGAAGAATCGATCACATATCCAGTCATACTCTTTTTTACGTATACCCCGAAGGATGGTTTCCCGCGAGAGACCTTCCAAAACTGGAGTATGCGCAGCAGTGCCGACTGTCATGTCAACAAGTGCGTCCCATACTCGAATAAAGAAATCTTCGAATGTGACATGGTCACAACACTTGATCAAGTTGTTCCAGAAACCACTGAACCCACCCCAGCTATATTTGCCGAAATAGATACGAGCGTTATCCAGATCAACTTTGCAGGCGTTATAATTACGAGCCTCTTTCTTGAGGCTAGATTTTACAACTTCAGCAATCTTTGGTTCTTCGAGTAGCAGATTAATCAAGTGTGCGACATTTCGTTTCTTGTCGCTCTTATCCATGATTACTCAGCATTCTCAATATGAACCTCAACAGAATCGCCGCTACCAGCTACGTTCACCTCACTGGGAGTTGTATTCTTCAGTGCAGTGTAATAGCTATTAATCTTAGCGGCATTCTCACGCTTCGAAGTCTCCAGACTCTGCTTAGCCTTAGCCAAGCGGTTCATCAGAGAATCGATCCAGGCAATCTGTCCATCGATCAGATCGTCAGTCTCCTTAAGGAGCTTCTTACCGTCAGCGAAAATGACATCCTTACCATTGGGGCCGATAGCCTTCTTAATGGCCGATGAAGTAGCCTCACCGAACCCTATGCCACCAGCTACGACGGTAGCCTTTGCCTCATCATCGGTACCGGGGTTAAATATAACCTTCACGTTACCAGTCGCATCGGTCTCGACTGCTTGAGACAGGACAACGTGGTCCTTAATGTCGAACGTCGGAATCGGGCGATTGATGAACAGGTCAGGTGCCTGAGCGTTAGAATCGATTGACTCCTTAATTTTGTCATAATCCTTCAGAGCATGCTTGGTACTGATGGTGAAGAATTTGCCAGCCAAGCCAGGAGTCATGCCTACCTGGCGGATAATGCCGCAATTTGCATTGACGGCTTCCATGTTTACATTTACTGTATTCATATTTAGTGTCCTTTTTGATATCGTTATTGATTAACTAACGACACCGGTTAGAAAAATCTCCTTCAAGGCGGAGTTGCCATTTATAAGTTTTTGTCATTTCTGACTAAGAATATAGTGTTTCTAACTTGTTTCCTTTTATTAGTTGTGCTATGCTCATGGGAAGCGCGTTTTCTCTACATACGTAGTCACATCTTTATATTCCTTAAAGAAGCTCAATCAATGTGACGGGGGTCCAATGGTAGGACACAGGTGCCCATAAATACTAGAGGATCAAAAGCGCTAAATGCCAATATATGCATTCAAGCATCAATCACGAAACACAATATTGATTTTTTGTACAATATAACTTGGAACATCGTTGGCAGAGTAGCTACACTCTTGCGAGTGGTCACGGCCTAGTGCTCGTAGATATCTCAAGCCTTTGGTTCAATAAAGTGTAGTGTATCTCTTCTGCGTATTTTCCAAATCGCTTAAAAGACAAACTACTCCTGCTGTTGTATCTCGGTCTTGCGATACCGAGTTAGGCACAGCTGCCCCAGTTCTCTCAGTGTTTCAAATCAACATTCTCTACACCCGGTTAGAACAATCAATATACCGTTTTCCTGCTTAACGTGAGGAGTACGTTTCATTATCGGACAATCTGGCCTTCCATAGGGCACTCGTGGATTTTACGGCTTTTTACTGTACATTCAGCTTTGCTGCTGGCTTCTGTTTATAGTGCACGAATACTGGAGGAATTTCACCTCATACATCTAGATTTATCACCCACCTACGGTACATCGCTTCATCGAGTCCTTTTCATCAGCGAACCATCTTTCGACGGACTAATTACTCATTTCCTTTACCCACCCGAGACGAGGGCGTGATTCCACTTCGCGATAGGCTGCCTTGCATCAAGGTTATTAGCCCTTATCAATGTATATGACTTCGCAGTCTCATCCGAACACATGGATTTGCAGTCCATGCTCTGAACGGAGTTGCCTTGTCGTTTTGCTTCTCAGAAACGGTTGGCACTCGGCTCTCTATCATACGTCTAAAATGGTTATGTTTCTTCAATACGACAGAAGTACACTTTTCTAAGGCGTTGAACATAACGTAATAGATTTCATAGAGGGACACCAATTGTTGTTAAACATGTTAATAAAATGCATCGTATAACTTTCATATTGCTTATCTTAGGTAATCAAGTCATACCGCACACAGGTTTACTACTCCTGCTGATATAGTATAACAGTGCTACCACAATATTATCCTTAACATTGCACCGAGCGATCATCTTCTATACTGGAATGTATAGCTTCCGAATCGACCCTATCTCACTATAAAAAAGAACTTGGTTTTGACTGTCAGGTTGTCAACCTTCGACTCCAGCATTATCCTCTGGTACATCTCCAATCTATATTACTCAACTATCGCTTACCATAGCCTTTCATAACTTTAGAATAGTCTTACTCGCGGACTTCACTCGCGTGGCATTCAAGCCTCTAGGCCCTACTTCGCCATAGGTAGCGCCATCTACCTAGCGGTCATTTTCTCTTTTATATACCGAATAAACGACCAAAAGCTCATCGGTTGTCCTCATCGTATTTTCCTCAGTACCCCATCCTCGGTGACCCAGTGGGACCTTAGCCTCAAAGGTGGTCATCCTGTAGTTGCAACAGGAAGGATTTCTTCAAGGACCGTAGTTACGGTACGGTGTAGATATTTTAACCCATCTACTTGGTATTATACTCAGACTCGTCCCTCAATGCAGGTTTTGGAGACCTGTGACACTAGACTACAGCTAATTGTGAATGATACATACTACCTACGGTTGGCATATTTCGGTAGTTTCCACTCGTGTAACGTAATTCTACTACTATGTATCCTTATAGTAGATCTCTCGATACGGTTCATTTTGCTCTTCTTGAGACTTACGCGTTTTCCTTACCAATACGTCTCCGCTCTGCATCCTACAAACGTAGAGTAAAGTTTGGCAAAGGCATAAAGGACCCTGCTGGTTGACGCAGGTGTTGGGGTTGATACAACGCTCTCCCCACTTACTATGAACTTTTCAGTTATGTAGTACACATAACATCATAGCATTTCATCCTACCTTTTGGTTCTCGCCTCTTGAGGAGGTTAACATATTCTCGGATCAAGTAGTACTATTGCGCCCCGGCTAATGAGACCGTTTACATGGGCTAACCAGAATCCCCGTGGGACGAGAGCCAGTGAATCCTCACTGACTCTCTTCTGTGGAGTGAATAACGTCTTCAGACTGATATACAATCACACCGTCGACAGTGAGCTGTATAGATGGCGATTTAGGATCACCAACAAAGTCTCCGATTTCCTCCTCACGATTCGGCGTACTGACAATCATAGGTGCACGTGGCAAACTGTCTGGAGTGACAGGCGTCAGTGACATTCCCATGTTCCGTGCCTCAGTACGAGCAGGAATTGTTTTATAACGCGTCTTCCATTTAATTCTGTCAACATAGACCGTATCTGTGACACGTTCTGGTGTTGCAGTGGGAGCCGCGTGAGAGAGTCTTTCGTCCAGATTCAACTGGATGTCAAGTGGCAACTGATTATTGTAAGCCTGATTCCACTGAAGCGGTTCAGGCATAGTTGCCGCCATCATAGTTTTGTTGCTAGGGAACTCGAAGTCCATGAATGCAGCTGATACAGCCACAAACATCATAGCAACGCAGCAGATGATTGTTGTTAACCGTTTCATATTGATTATGAATTAGTCGTTACTACGCGAAGATATACTCTCGCACTTTGTCTCTTAAACTCGTAACAAATCGCTTAAGAGACGTTATGCGTTTTTTGGTTCTTCCTCTGTAGAGGCATCATCCTGTGGGATGAGGTTGGCCTCAGAATATTCATCACGCTTTACAATCTCACTTGTAAACAAGTTGAGAATGATACCAGCGCGCTGCTGAACGTTCAACAGAGCAGAGTCAAACTCCAACTCAGGAATGTCGGCATCACGATAGTATGTGTCAAGAACTGACTTAACAATCTCGACAGCGTAAATGTGATTAGCATTCTCCTTGTTCTTATAATCGGCAATCAGGTTGTCGACAATGTCGAACGACGGATCAGTAACCAACGAAAGCATACCGTTGAAGTGCTCAATGCTCTTCTTCAGGCCAGCAATCTTCTTCTCTTCAGTCTCAATACCCTTGGCATTTGCCTTAGCATCCTTCTTCAGAACCTTAATGTTCTCTTCCTTAGCCTTAATGGCTTCGCTCATCTCTGCGCTCTTAGAAGAGACATACCAAACGACGAGCACGCGTACAAATGCGGCAATCTCCTCGTCAGTATACTTTGCAACACCGGTCTTACGATCGATTACACAGTTCTTGAACATGCAGAATGCTGGTACAACGCTGTTAGCATCATGCGCGCGGCGTCCAAGCAAGTTGCCGAATCCCGTAGCAATAAAGGTGGGCGGGACCATAGTAATAATGTCCTGAAGTAGATCAGCGAGAGTGAGCTCGTGGATCTTAGCAAGTTCAGCTTCCGGATTGTCAGACTTCTCGGCGAGAGCCTCACGATAGGAACGGAAGAACTGAGATGTTGTAACAAGACGTTCAATCGGATTAGTGATAGCGGGGTTAACCAGCTGAAACTCAAGAGCCTCCTTCAACTGATCGTCAGTCTCGATTTTGGTGAGGTCCTTAAGATAATCCTTCTTCTTAGAGTCGTCTATAATCTTCTGCTCAGCCTTCTTTTTCTTTTTGGCTTCAGCACCAACATTCTTGTCCTCGAGAGCGAGCACAACCTGTCCAGGAGCGGCGGCGAGACCTACAGCAGCAAGCTGCTCTTTGGTCGGCTTCGGCAGACTCTTATAGTCCGGCAGAGTAACATCCATATCAGCGGCAAGGAGACGTACGGCTTCGTAGTTCTTCTCACTCATCGACAGGATGAGACCTGATACATTGCGTTTCACGATCAGCTCAGTGACAGCAACATCGATAATCATGGCGTCCTCGATGGTTGTCAGAGCCTTATATTTGTCAGGATTCTCTCCACCTGTGCGGAGCATTTCATCCTTACGATGCTGAATAACAGCAGCATATGCTACCTTATCGTGCTGCGACATAGAGTCTGGCACCATTGTGTTATTCTTCTGAGCATCCAGGATTTCCTGAGCTTCTGCGGCCTCAGTTGCTGGTGTATCCACTACGGGAGCCTGTACCTGAGGCTTATTCTTTCCTTTTGACATTTTGATAATGAATTAAAGGGGTTAATTACAATGGCTTGGTCAGAGCCTTAACTGTATGACCATCTTTTTGGGTTGTGTTTGGGTTGTAATTGACTTTCATGATGTGTCAAAATACGCAAACATTTGTGGTTGGCCTCGGATGGAACCGAAGACCTTACTCAGAGAAGAGTCGTTGTCGTTGATGAGCGAATCCTTACCCTCAGGCTTTGGGGATTTCTCCCGCTTGGTAGCTGCCTGAGATACGTCTGCCAATGAGTAGAAATTAATTGTACTCGGCGTACTCTGCAGCACCTGAGTGGGACTCATTGTTGCTTTCTCAACCTTAACAACCTTCTCCTGGTTCTCATTTTCCAACTGTGTGCGAACAACAGTGGCGGCAGTGAACGCGCCTACGAAGCTGATAAACAACTTCCAGAACAGGCTATCATCCTCGTTATAGCGAGCTATACCAAGGCATACAGCAAATCCTGCTAAAAACCAGAATAAAGTCATCATAATCGTTAGGGATTAAACATTTGTTTGAGTTTTTTACGCTTGCGGGATAAGTGCGACTTTACAGTACCTACAGGTATCCCTGTCACAGCGCTAATATCATCTACTTTTAGATTGTCTACATAAAACAGTTTAAAGACTTTACGGACGTCTTCTGGAAACCGTTTGAATTCCTCAACTACTTGATTATAAGTCAGTCTGTCGACTTCTGACTGACCATATTCTACATCCATAGGAGATTCAGAGATTTTCTCTTCAGCTCCTTCTGGCGCGTAGGTGAGATTCTTCATTTCACGTAGATAATCTACAGCCGTATGATTCGTTAGTATTCGTAACCATCCTCCAAAAGAGTTATAGTCAACGAATTTCGAGAGTTTGTCATAAACTTTAAGCCATACGATGTTGTTAACTTCTTTGGCTTCATCAAAATCTTTGATGTACCTATATAGAATATTCGTGGTGAATCCTCTATATTTGTAATAAAGTTTATTATAAGCCTGGATATTTCCAGACTGGGCACTTTTGATAAGGGCAATCTCTTCAGCGGTAATTTTAGGATTCTTGCTCATATCAACATAATTTTAACCGGTTATTAAGGTGTCACTCCTGTAACAGACGGTGCTGCGTAGTGGGTAGTTGTCATCAAAGACTACCTTAAAAGGACTACCCTAGAACGGAAGGTCCTCATCTAAGATGAGGTCCTTTTCCGCTCTGATTGTGTCAACAAGATTCAAATGAATCCTGATAGCCATTTCTTTATCTACAATTCCTTTCTCTACAAGAGCATTGAGTTTGCTACAGAATATCCTGATACGTACGTTCATAGTTGTTGGAGATATCGTCACAAACTCAGGGATGGTCTTAGAATTAAACCATCTTATTAGCTCCTGTAGATACTTGTTGGAATATATATAGTAAAGCAATGAGTAATCAAAATCATCTGGATCTTGTCCTTCGTAGTAAGGAACAAACCATCTGGTAGCGTTTTGCACTCCGATAGACCCTTGATTGTATGCGATAGCCATCTCGGAGTATATCTCCTTAGGCGTTCCTGCGTCTTGCAATAGCCCTGATTCTATGTAGGGCTCGAGAAAATTGGAAAATACGCTCTTCATATAATAATTTATATGCGATTTTCGAAACAGTCGATAAGATAATCTACAAGAGAATTTATATATCTATTCTTCTCTTCTTTTACCTCATCGGAATCTTGGGTAGTTGGACACATCAGCATCAAATAATCGTGAATAATACGAAGTTTGATTGTAGATATATCTTTACCCGTAGAGTTTAGAATGTCATACGTATTTTTAATATACGCATACTTCTGTTGGAACCAGGATACCCAACCACAGACACGTGTCCAGTAATCTTTTTCTTCACTGGACATATTGTCCCATAGAATAGTATCCACAAAGTTAAACTGCATTTTCTTTCCATGTATACCAAGGATTGCTTTTGCAGCTCCATATCGCTCTTCATTGGAGGAATAAATCCATATCCAATTGTTATACACATGGTCTAACCATTTTTCTTTGGCTTTACACCATTTAAGAGCATAATTTACTAATTTGGGACATCTGTCCCGCAGCATTTCTCTGTATCCTGTATTCTTCTTCATTTTGATATGATTTATTGTGGACCAGATAGGGCTTGAACCTATGACCTCCAGATTATGAGTCTGTTGCTCTGACCAACTGAGCTACAAGTCCAGATGCTCCCACTTAGGTAGGGAGCTCACCGACTTTACGCAGCCTCCTGGAGACCCGTATAGTCAACAACGTTTATGTTGCCGTTTATTTTTATTATTATCAGAGCGTTAATGCCTTTACTTCCGTTGCCCGTCTAAACCAGTCAAGCCCGTATTATAAATATGGGTGGACCTGGAGGGATTCGAACCCTCGTCCGAACAACATACCTCAGACCGCTAAGATACCTTTGCAGAGTTGAATAAATGTCCAAATTTTGTAGAGTATAGAGTTAACGTTTGTTTCCTACTCTGCGATGTGAACGTATCGGGGATCAGCCGAAACATTCGATTTAAGGCTATTTTCAGGCTCACTGAGCTGTTTTTAGACCTCTTATGGATAGCTGGTCCACTCAAGGGTTAAAACGGCTTAGATTGCCTTATTTTCGACACTTAAATATTCTACATTGACACAGCTGGCTCTGCTGGCTCTCGTGTGTATATAGTTCACATTCTTGATATATTGTGCAGGTTCTTCGAAATGTCCTTCTGACAGGTGAAGTGGACCCGGCTCTGCTGGCTCAGACACAACAAATTGATCTAATGGACCGATAGTTTTAACAGCGTCGGTTCACTGCTTGTTCGCAACTGGCTCTCATAACACTGAGAGGCTTATTAGTTTCCATATAGTTAGAAATCGCAATAGCTGTGCCATTAGGTCATCATATTGTTATTCTAACACTTCCACTAACAGTTTCTCTCAGTATACTCTGGCTCTCGTTTAAAATGTTAATTCACTTTACTAGTAATAGGCCCCCTATCATTATATAGATCTTATGGGCACTCCTCCATTACTACAACATGCACCGGCTCTAACTGGCTCACACATGTGGCGAACATACGTCTTAACGACGATTGTCCTCTATCGCACGATTAATGCGGTTGAAAGGATTACCCCAGCTGTAGGAGTAATATCCCACGAACGACTGCTCGAGCTCGCGCAACAACTCACGGCGCTTCTCACCAGCCTTAGCGATAGCCTTTACAGACTCATCGGCCAGCTTCTCAAGCTCCTTCTCATACATAGTGGGCGTGAAGTTCTCCTTCTTACCGTCGATCTCCTTCTTACCCTCCTTCAGGCAATTCAGGAGCTCCAGAGACTTCTTCAGAGCATCACCCTCGATGTCGTCACACTTGTTAGCGTAGTTCTTCTCAATGCGGAAGCGGAGATTTGTCCAAGCAGCACGCTTGCTCATACGAGCGAGCTCAGCGGCCTTCTCTTTCTTCTCCTCTTCTTTGAGCTGGCTCTCAGCCATCTCACGAATCTCAGCATCAAAGCTGTTAGACTCCTTCAGAGCGTCTTCTACACCGATCTTGTCGTTCATGATAGCATCCATAATGGACTGCTTTCCTTTTTTGTTTTCTGCCATTTTGATAATGAATTTAAATGTTAATACTATGACGGCCTAATATCGGTCGTCGTCTTCAATTGTTATCTCTACGTTGCCCCTGCATATGACAATAGGTTTACTGCCTCGTTTGTAGGGAATTGCGTTTCGATGATGAGATTTGTCAGGTGAAAATGCCCGACGATACGTCCTAGCCATTGATAATAGTTTTCAGTGCATCAATAAATTTCACTGCCTTATCACGGTCAAGACCTTCTGGGAGAAGAGGATCGCCGATTTTAACGGTTATTCCTTTCTTTCCTGTAGCCTTTGTAGCTAGAACAGTAGCAGCTGACAGTACCTCATGCTCTGTGAGATGAGTTACATCTGGCTGTACGCTGGCATCTACATATGTACCAGCACGCAAAAGAGCAGTAAATGCTGCTTTCACGGCTTCTGTAGAGGGCTGCTCACCGACGTACTGAATGATTAAGAACTGCTTTTCCATACTAGTGCACCTGAATTAACGCTTTTTTACCGTCTATTGTGGTGTCCCTATAGGACTGAGCAGGTTGCTCTTCTACCCTGGTTGGCTGTGCCTCCGTCACAGTAGTGGTGCCTTCTTTGACTATTGTTACAGGTCCGAGGCTCTTTTCTTCTGTTGTTTTCTGTACGGTTGCAGTATCGGGTGGATTATTTGCAGGTAAATTCTCATAGACAGACCTATTTTTAATGAATTCGCCGACAATATCGTCCTTAGTTACGATGTGTAATCGTTTAAGACACACAGTTGCAACATTCTCCAGGGTTTGCTGGTTCATCGACATAAATACGCTATCGACATAAGCATTAACCAGCAGTTTGTTCTGTAGTTCAAACACATCGCGACATGTGCTCAACTGGGGGTTCACGATGGAGTCCAAGGTTGCAGCAACCTCCTCTACTCCAACGGCATTCTTTTCATGCAGGAACTTAGGTCCTGTCTGTTCACAGCTAATTAAAGCTGTAGAGCCGGCTATCGCAAAGATGCCAGCAGCAATTGTGGCTAAACACCACGCAAGAAACTTTTTCATTTTTGATAAACGAATTTAAAAGTTAATAAAATAAGTATATTGATAAAAACCCAAAAAGATTCTTATAAAAAGCATCCTACACCGTTCACACTACAAGTTGTGTTACTAGACCAATCCTCCCACTCCTCGGATACTTATAATTCACTGTGAAAATGTGGAGGCTCTCACGAGTCCCCACATCGTTTTGGCTCACTAGCCAAGAGTAAAGTAAGTCATAATTAAGAATGAGATCGCTTTATGCGCACATTATTAATCATTAAAGCATAATGCCAAAACGCGCTTCACAGCGTATAGGTTACCCCGCAGCGGGTTCTTGAGAATCAGAGAAAGTAGAGAAAATCAACATTTGTTTAACATTTAGTTTATTATCACTTTGTTTTTGCTGCGGGGTTTGCTGGGAATAACAGACTTGAACTGCTGACCTTCGGATTACCATATCCGACGCTCTAACCAACTGAGCTAATTCCCAGTGGGCCTATGTTTGCCCGTTTTCATAACATACACCCAGTTTGACCCACTGAGTCTAAGCTTTGTTTCAGTGTCGCACATTTTGTGCTAAGTTTCTACTTAGTTGGACAGGTATACATATGTCCTAAACGTAATTGCACCTTCTCTCCTATACTCACACTAGTAATGAGCTCCCGGGCTTGAAGTTTCCGGGCAATGGCGTTTTCTATGCAATTAAAGATGAGGGGACGATTCTCACGAACAATCCCCTCTGTTGAATTTTAATTTAATGGCAAAATCAATCCAACAATCTATTGTGGTTTTACGAATATGATATCGTCCACTACACAATCTACAGGTTCTTTCTTTGAACCTTTAACGATAGAGTTTGGGCATGGTATTATCTTTTCATAAAGACAACCAGTACACCCGTTAGTTCTATGAACAGCACGGACTATATGAGTTCCATCAGGACTATAGAATTGTCCTGCTTTTATCTTTTTCATGGACTAACACCTCCTTGACATCCGTGCATCCAGCAGAATAGTATAGCAAGTATAACTATTCCTATCCAAAACCCTGGTGGTAATGGTTTACCTGGGTCTTTAGGATACTTTGGTTTAAATGCACTACTAATCATAATCAAATAATCTTTCGCAGAAAAATATACGTATTGACGGAACACTATTTATTATCTTTCGATATATGCCTTCCGTTTTCACATATAATCTCTTGATTTCTCCAACACACCAAAATTCAATGATTTCTGGCTGTTCATCGTAGATCTTATCCCATGCAGTAGATACAGGATGGTGATATGTTATTACATGACGTTCTTTTAGAAAATCATAATCTTCTTTTGACACTTGCACAACGTATTTTTTATATACTTTTATACGATTTGGTTGTGTCAATTTGAACTTCCCTGTAATATTATTAGATATATATACAGATTTAGAAGTTACTTTCTTCACCATATAATATCTGCCTATTGGCAAACCACTAGAGTTTAACCTTCTGATTATATCACCCTCTTTCATCACGGTATGGGTTTACTAAATACTACAACTCTGCCTCCACCATTCTCAATAGCGCTCTTAAAGAGCCCCCAAGCATGATTATAACATGCTTCGGTTGCTCCTTCAGCAATGATCATAGTTGAATTGTGATCTTTTGTCATAAGACGCCTACGATCATTACCTTGAGAATCCACACGCTTCTTTTTGGGAAGCGGTGGATTCTGTTGATTTTGCTTATTATTTTTCATGAGCCTTTAGGTAAAGTTCACACATTTCTCCAAGAAGAGTTCTGGAAATAGATCCTGCTGGTACATACAAACCTGGTATCACCATTTCCATCATATTGATACGAGTTCTCTCATTTGGTATAGCTTTCTTGAGAATAGTTTTAACAAATTCTATTGTCTCCTCCTCTTTTTTACTTTCATCCTCATGAGATGGACACTCTTGTTCTAATGCAGGCTCTGGAAGTGGCATTTCCATTTTATCAATGGCCTGCATGAACTCATGGGCAACTTTTTCAAGTGATGCAAGCATCTCTTCTTCAATTGCTCCTGCTGATGTAGTGCGACTAATTGCAGCAATCTCATAGTTTCCTGAGATTTCTACTGCCCAATCGACGTTCAAGTCTTTCGACAATGCGTCGATTCGCTTAATTAGACTTTCACTGGCCAATTTTTCAGCCTGTGACTTTGTTAATACTACCAATGCTGTATAACACAGCAATTTTTTGTTTCCTTTTTGGACGAGATTGATTCTCTTTTTCATTTTTGTTTGTTTTAATTGGTTATTTACTTGCGCAGAACCATCCTCTACGCTTGGATTTTAATTCTTCCACATTATGCTCTACTTACATCTCCAATATCATCTCCTATGAGATAATATCCTTCTGCAAGCTTTTCTTTAGCTTCTTTGAAACGAGCACGTTGTGCTGTTGCAATGATATGATGATTTTCATTCATACATTTCTTTACAACAGCTTTGTGTTTGTTGTAACCTGTTATGGTTACTTTTTGTCCTACTCTCCACATACATTAAGATTCTTTAGGTGTGATCCATAATGCAATGATAAGTGCTATTACACCTAAAGCATACAACATTATTTCCCACATAACTCTATTTTTTTGTAAGTTCCCTTGTTATCTCAGGTAAATATTGTTTATACTTTTTGCCAGTCTTGGAACTGGTGCGAATAATAAAACATTTACCTTTAGAAGAGATATAAATAGGATATCTGACACCTTTGGTGTCAAAGTAGTGATATCCTGAGAATACAGCAGAGTCTTTAGTAATTTTGTTTGTAGACTGCTGCTGGTAGAACGAATGCCCTTTACGGACAACAGTTTGTGCTCTGCACTCTTGAAGGCATGCACCAAGAAAGATAAGGACAAACGCAAATACTACATATACAATTGCTTGTCCAATCTCTTTCCATGTTGGATGATGTAATGATCTTCTCATATTTTTATTGATTAAAAATTAATATTCAAAGAAAGCCCCCATTGGTAATATGTGGGGGCAGATGGTCCGCATCTGGGAAAAGGATTCGCGATAAATGGAGGTAGAAAAACTCGCGAAAGGTGAGGTTGGCGGACCTATAGCGATGATAACCAATTATGCACACAAAAAGGCCCAGGTATTGATTTACCTAGGCCTGTTCTACTAGTAGCCGCTAATGTGCACCTTAGCTAACCATTGTAGCTCACCCGTAGAAAGGCGACTACATCAACTCAAGGCTGTGAGGACGTCATAAGACATTTTTAGGATTTGACTCTGCAATTCTCTCTTCGGGCTTGTCACCGTCATTATTGGCTGCATTAAATCCTTTAAAGTTTAAACACACCTATTCTCACGAACCAGTGTGTACTAACAAATAATTATGTCAAAAACCAAACCAGAAGGCTTTATATTTCTTCATATTCTATTGGCTTTGGCTTGTAGATACGATATCCCTCACTTTTTAATAGTTCAATGGCGAGTTCAATCACATCTTTCTCCTCTTGTTGTGGCTGTGATTGAGGAGTTTCAATCTTACCTGCATTTTCAACTCTCATTTTTGTCTCATTTGATAGTTTGACAGTTATCTTTGCAGATGCTTTTTTTCTATATTCCTTGTATGCGTTCTTTAAACGCTCAACGAACAGAGGTTTGTCATGAAAACGATAATATATTCTTTCCTTACCGTCTTCTGTTTTTCTTGTTACTTTATGGAGAGGTGGATTATCTCCCCACGTTAGTGCCTTAATAAAATTCCAGTCGCCTGGAAAATCATTCTTACGGAAAATCTCCTGCAATTCTTCATATGTGTATGATTCTTGCAAGTGATTGGCTCTCATAGTGTTATACCTACTTGAGTCTTTTTCTGTGATTTCTCTTACTGGTCTTGCCATAATTTTGATAATTTTGGGAGTTAATAAATTCGCCACCTCTTTACAGCTGGTGGCTATTCTGTATTAGTTTTTATATATGTTCTTTGATTTAATGTGGCTTGGAACATAGTATGATGGCATCATTGGTCCATTTAAATAAACCAATCTTGTTTCGACACTCAATAGAGCATCACATCCTGCATATTGTTCAAGTTCTTCCATAATCAATACCTCTATTTATACAATTTGTTATTCCTGGGTCTTGATTTATGATTTCATGAACATAGCTGTCATTGGCCATTTTGACAGCATTCAGAGTATTCCAAGGGTAATGCGTAGGTATCATACTATATAAATAGAGTGATAACCCAAACAAGCGTCATTGCTGCTACTATGGCCATGTATACAGGATGACGTGTGGAGAGTTGTAATTTCTTCATGACTTTGATATTTAGAGATTAAATTGATTTCAAATAAAGCGGGAGAGTTGCTGAGTACAGACCAGCATCGCTCTCCCTAGTGGTTCACCACCATGTGATACGACATTATCGTCTCCGTATCCCCTAAGACTAGCACACACAGGCGTTCAAGTAGTCAGTCTAAGTCCCTACCAGCATCTTTAATCGCATGGTTCTGACATTCAGGGTAAAGTTTTACTTGTGTTCACACATCTACACTGGTCTTTCAGTGTTGACCAAAATGTGTTTAGCCTTTATATCTTCCTCGAATTCACAATCAGGAAGATATATATGTGTGCAATTTGTTGTTTAACTCCAGGGTGTACAATAGGTCAAATCATACACCCTATCACCGTTCATAAAGAATTTTGATAAAATGTTTGATGCACCAGTATCACACATATTGTTTTACAATAAGGGATACAAGAACGGAGTGGGTGCACACTTGTGTCCGCTCTTTTCTCATTTTATGTACATAATGTTAATTGAGATAAATGCTCTGGGGAACTAACACGTAGTTGCTCATTACACAAATATCTCTTTTAAAGGGTTAAACAATACTGTTTCGTCTTAATTTTCAAAGACTCATCAGGTGTCTAAAGACACGACAGTTTGCCCCTCTTTCGAGGGGCTTGAGAGATTAGCAAAGAGCACTTTCACCTTTGATAGGATAATCTGTTGGATAACCACCAGGACCACCTTTGATAAGTGTTTCAGACTCTTCGTTGGCGTCTTGTTTTGGAGAACTCTTCAACTCTTTCAATGCATCGGTAAATGCACTTTTTGTTTCGAGTTCTGCCTCTTTTGTGAATACGTGCAATATTGCATGTATCATCTCTAGCTCTTCGTCTGTAAGATACTCATTTTTGAGTTCTTCATTACGATGAGTGTTCAACACATGAGCAATACGCTCTTTGATTTCACACATTTGACGTGTTTCGACCATGTTGATGTCGCGAACGTCTAGACCAATAAGGCCTCTTCCCATTACTTTCTCGATTCTCATGACTATATAATGTTAAACAATATTTGTCATTCTTGTTTTGTTCACTTTGGCTATTTTTAGTGTTGTTGTACGTCGAAACAAAAAAGGGGAAGACACACTATCGTGTGCCCTCCCTTGCAATGTGTTACGGAGTGGTTTAGACCGCAGGACCACCATTTGCGCTATTTATTAAAGGCGCTTCGGGACTACCTGGGAGTGCTACACCCTCTGAACCAGCGTCGTATTGAGACGCAGGCGCATACAGGTTGTTCCAGATTCCACTGGCCTGCTCCTGAGGTGTCCAGCCCTTTGCATAGCGTACTTCGCCAGTTTCATTGTCCACGACCTTCTTGGTCAGGACGATAATGGACTTGCGGCGATAGAACTGTTTATTCTTCGGATTTGTCATCGGTGATGTGCCGTCATCCTTGAGTCGCACCATTTCTACGCCACCAGGCGACGGTGTCTCCTCAAACTGAGCGTGAGTCATTACGAGCATCTCCGCAGGAATAGGCTTGGTAGCATCCTTGAGTTGACTTGGTAACCACGTCTGACGACCAAATTGGTCAACAGGACCTGGCTGTGCTGGGACAAGATACTCGGCGAACTTTTTAACCAGTCGTTCATTGAACGTGGTCAACGTGCCTGGCTCATCCCATTCATCGTCTGGATTAACTACCGTAGCCTGAATGAACAGTGTACCTGCATTCTGCTTACCTTCCGCAACTTTGCGCAACTTAATGTCTTCGAGATTGTACTTCATACTAAAAACGTTTTTAAGTGGAACAATGTTATGCAGTTTGTGCTGCAATCAATAGTAAAAGGCTTATTCGATTTCCGCCTGCTATGCACAACTTAAAAGAGATGTAACACTTGGTCTATGTACCTCGCGTCCTATTCGAATCAAACATGCAGAAGAGGCCTATTTGGCCTCAACTACTGAATCGTCTGCAACGATTTTCACGTTGCGCACAATTGTCGGAACGAAGTAGCGGTACTGCAATTTATTTGCCATTTGCTCTACTAACTCCATAACATCGTGCAGGTTCTCGAACTCCTTGGTGGTGTGCCAAACGCCGTTTACCTTGACGGAGGCTTGCCATGTGATAATCTCTTTCATGATTGTAACATTTTAAGTTGTGCAATATTGCATTCGATAGTAGCAGGCTTATTCGACTGAATTGGGGTGGGGGGAGTTTCCTTGGCTGTCAAAGGTGGGGAGTGGTTTGGTGTGTGTTTCCCCTCTCTACACTCACACAACAAAAAATTACAAAAAAAAAATAAAAAAATTGGGAGCTGACCGAAGTCAACCCCCAATGTCTATATAGTTGTCATTGTCAAACAAATCCCTGTCAGTCTATTTCACTTTCTGTGAATAACTCTACTAACATTCTACGCTTTTTCTCGTCTGCTATTGGTTCGAATACATAGTCCCAGCCCATATCTAGTTTACTACGTCTCATTATCTCTTGTTTATCATCTTCAGAGAGTCCAAATTCGTCATTATCTGCACTTATAACAGATACAAATACTAAGTTTCTTAGCTAGTCCATATTATGGTTATATTGCTCTAATATCCCGTCTCCGTTGTATTTCCCTCTTGATTTATAGTACCATTTGTAGAATTTTACGTCGTCCATGGTGCTGGCATCATTTCGTTAATCAAACCTGTATAATCTCTAGGGTGATCCAGGACATACAGCTCTGGCTTGGCTGATTCTGAGGTATCATCACAACCTGCATCGGCATATTTATCCAGTTTTATGTCATCTAAGAAGGCATATTCTTTCTCAGCATCAAAACATGGGCATTGTTTCTTCCATTTAGCTGGGTTTTTACCCCATATGTCCCTATGACCCATGATGTGGGCGTTAGGGTATCGTGTTTTAAGCTCTTTTAGTATGGTAAGTAGTGATGCTTTTTGTGCTTCGGTACGGTTATCTGTAGCTCTTCCTTTGTTATCAATCCCTCCAACATAGGAGATGTTGATTGCTGTACTGTTGTATCCTTGTACTCCATTGCTTACTTCAGATTCTGGTAGTAATTGTTCTATTTTACCGTCTGGGAAGACAGTATAATGGTATCCAGGGTTCTTCCAACCCTTATCCTTGAACTCCTGTAGGAGCTGTTTCAGGGTCTATTTCTGACTCCCCGCTGTGCAATGCACAAATATCCTCCGTATGTCTCTCATTTTCGTCTTCTTTTATCTCTTCGATTGGTTCTACATACTCATCCATCACAGTTTCCTTCTCATACTCAGCTTTGAGTTGTTCCATAGCCTGTGAGATAGAGTCTAATTGCTCTTTTTCTGCCTCATTTAAGTCGTTTTTAGCGTCTTGAATGTTGTTTTGGAGGGCCGAAATACGTGCTTTTATGTCCTCTGTAGACATACTATTGTACATGTTATAAAGCCATTTATGAGCATTGTTCAAATAGACTTTATATACCTGATTATCAGGGTTTTTCTGCACTTTTTCAGTCAATTCATCGACTAACTTTTCAACTTCTTCAATGGTAAATTTGTGATTATCTCCAGCTTTACGGATAATATTGCCGTCGATATCGTATATGTTTGTATAATTGTTCATAGATCTATGATTTTTGCTATCTTATGTTGGGCATTTTCAAACATTTCCAATGCCTTTAGATAAGCCTCGTCTTGCAAGTGCGATTTCAGCGTGTTTGACGTACGTTGTGCACTTTGTTTGTTGGGGGTTTCCATCTTCGTCAAAAGTTTCGTGTGTGTGAAAGTTGTTCTTTTTCCATGTTCTAAACTCCTAGAATGCCTACTTTCTCTCTTGTTTAGTACTGAACATGTGAATGTGCTACAACATACGTTCTGCATCAACCATACCACACGCACGAATAAAGCAAATGTCGTCTATAAAACTCATAGCTCCTTCCTCGTCATACTACTCCTTTATCAGAGAATACTACCCATAGGCTTCTAGGATATACTCGTTTTCAGGATCATATATAGGCTCCATTCCTAGCATACAAGCAGCGTTTATAGGGCAACCGAATACGAAGAAATACTTACAGTTATCAGTTACTGGCTATGATTTAGCTTTAAGACTTAAATAGTCTGCGTAGAATAATACCGCGTTTAGTTCTATATCATTCATTTCTTAGCTTTTTTATACGTTTGGTAGATATTCTTAGCAGCCCAACCTGTCATAAAAGCATAAGGCTCATTTGTATCTTCAGATAAGTAGACATTGCAATGTTTGAATATACGAAATACTACATGGAATGCTTCATGAGCTATAGTATTTAGAGCATCTACATCATCATCAAACTTATCTACGTTTAAGCATACTAATACAGATAATAGCTTATCTTTATCGTCTTTGTTATATACTAAACCATAAGTAAGTCCTTGATAATCATCTAGTTCTACTTTATCTATTACCTCTCCATCATCCCATACGAACTTATTAGTTATATCATCTACTGTATGATGAGCCATTACATACAGGTTGTATGGAGGATATATATCTTGTTTATACTTGTCTAATATAAGCTTATCTTTACTCTTCTTATGTTTCTTCTTATCTTGCATATCTACTAATTCTATTAGTCTTACTATATCTACTAGTCTTAATAGTCTATATAATTCCTTAAATAACCCCCCTATAGTCCCCCCTTCTTAATGGTTCTTATAGGGAAATTTGACCGCATAACGTAGAAAATGCCAAAAAAGTTGCAGTTTTGGGAACTAAGTGCAACCAAAATTGGCAAAAGTTACGTTACGTCGGCGTTTTTAATGAAAATTTAACATGAGTAATATTTTACGCGTAATTGATCCATTTTTTATAACCGAGGTCGGTGACATGTTCACACTCGCAGAAGATGGCAACTATGAGTTCCAAAAGAACGAAGAGTTCCACAAAGCTGGTGAAACCAATGAGATTAATTCTAGTTATAGTGCTACGTTTAAGATCTCTAAGGATTACGCACAGCAGCTGATCAATGACGGTTATCTTGAGGAAGTTACTGATAAGAAGGCTAGCAGCTTCGTTAACGTATTCGATGAGATAAACAACCTCATCGCTCGTTATGAGGAGCAACTCAAGAATATCGAACTTGATATGGCAAACGAGCCTCAGTGCTTGAAGGTTGAAAAGACAACCGTACTTACGAATATTCTGAGTGTACTTAATCACCTTAAGACGTTACGAAAATAATGGAAGAGAAAGAAACAGTTGATCAGGCTATTCTTGCAGAAGACCTTTCGAAGCAAATTAAATACAGCTTCCTGGACTTCTTCCTTGTAAAGCCTTTGGATCCAATTAAAGTAACTAAAGAGTTTAGTAAACCTGTCCCGACTGGTACACCCGCAAAAGATGAAAATGGCATCGAAGCACAAGACTTTGATAGCGTTGAGACAGAGGTAAAAGAAGTTGATTCTGATTTCCGCAGAGGTATTGTTCTTAAACGTCCTTTGTATTACGAGAACTCGACAGATGATAGAGGGTTAGCTGAGATTAAGATCGGCGATACTGTACTATTCCGTGATACTGCAGGTTTGAGATTTGATCTCCTGAAAGACAGCAGATTGCTCAGGCAGTATGATATTCTTGGAAAAGTTGATGATAACAATCGATGATGTAATTAAACAAGTTTCTAAGAACTTGAATATAGACAGAGAGATTGTTGATGCAGTATGCAAACACCCGTTTCGACAAACAGTTGAACTGATGAAGTCTGATGATATTTCAGATATACTATTCAACGAGTTGTTTAGGTTCAAGTTAAAGAAACGATACAAAGAAGACAAACAAAGACAATATAGCAAATGAAGACTTTATATTTGACTGGCAGTTCTGCTAATATTTGGGTTGATCCTGAAACAGATGAGGTAGGCAAACTTGATACCGAAGATAGATACGATATCCGTAGTATCTACTACATCGAAGAGCCAATGCATGTTGTTTATCAATGTGGTGAGAAGAAAGAAGAGATTGATGCCAAAAAAGGCGAGATGCTTATTGTATTCTATGACAACCAATACAACAAATATGTACTTGATACTATTCGTACTAAGCAGTGGGTTGCTAATATAAAGAATCGCCGCAAGATTGAGCAGAAAGAGAAGGAAGAGTGGGCTAAGAAGGAGGCCGAGTGTGGCTGTAACAATCTTAGACCTTGTTGTGACTGCTGTGATGAAAAGTGTTGAAATCAGAATATAAAACATAGAACAATGAAAAAGAATAATAGCAAAATTACTTTCGTAGTAAATCTTACAGACGTTGAGACCTGTGATGATATTAAACTGGAGTTTATAAAGGCTAAGTCTCTGCAGGGTCAGAAGATCGACATGGATGAGTTTAAGTTTATCATTCAGTACGGCGCGCAGCTTGCATTTGATACTATTGATGCTTGCCTTGATGCATTCCTGAAGTCTGATAAGTATACTAAGATTGAGGATGATACCCTCGCACAGGATATCATGAAGCTGATTGAAAAGAAGTTGAATCCTAAGAAGCCTTGGTATAAGAGATTCTGGGGTTGGATTACAAAGCCTTTCAAGAAGAATAAGTAATAGTCGGGGAACATAAGCACGACTTTAAATATTGCTTAGTTGTTTTAACCAGGTATGCTGAGCACCTGGGTGTTATAAGCTCAGCGCCGATACAGCCGATACGTGGGAGGCTGAGATTCAGGTGGCCACCTGGACCCACGTGAAACCATAGAATAAAGTTAATGTTAGTTGACTCCTATAGTTTGGAACCCAAATCAGTGGCAGGGATCGTTCCCCTGTATAGGAGCTGCTCTATGGTGTAGTGGTAGCACGGGAGGCTCTAACCCTCCAGGCCCGGGTTCGATTCGATGGTGGGGCGACCAATTGGCGTAGTCAGGTCGTGGGATAGTGTACATAAGACACGATACGTTGACGATTGATAGTATACAGTTCAAAAGGGTGCGACTCCCTACGCCAGTACCAATAATATTTATAAATATATAAGCAGATGACTATTAAATTTAAGAAGATTTCAGAAAAGGCTGTACAGCCTGTACGTGCCACTAACAGTGGTGCAGGATACAACTTGACCGCAGTTGGTGTTACGACAGAGGTGAATGAGCGTGGTCAGCTCGTACTGGTATATCATACTGGTGTTGCAGTAGAGATGCCTGAGGGTTTCGAGGGTATACTTCGTCCAGCCAATTCTATCTGTGCTAAGACACTTCGCATGCTTGACGCACCTAGCGTAGTATCTGGTAACATCGAGGACGAAATTGTTGTAAGATTTATCACTACAACAGACGTGATTCCTGCTGTATATAAAGAGGGTGAGCAGATTGCTCAGCTGGTAATCAACAAAATCGAAGACGTTGAGTTTGTTGAATTTATTGACACAACTGAATCAAGCGCAGGTGAAAGTGAACAGGGTCTTCCGGAAACTGAAGGCGAGCCTACAAACCCTGGTATGACTGATGCACCAAGCGGCGGGGAAGAAAACATCCCTGAGGCAGCATAATAATAACGTTATAAAAGCTGCGTTACCCTTAGTACATAGAATGGCGAAGGGTACTAATAACGGAAAGGGGGTCCAATAAGGGCTCCCTTAAGCCGTATATATACAATTTAAAAGAGTGCTCTGATGATTAATAGAAAATTTTTAAACTTTAAAACATACAATGCGTTTCTTGAGAAGCTCAATTCAAATGAGATCCCTCAAGACTCTATTGTCTTTATTCAAGACAAGCTTTGTATATGGGCACACGGTAAAGAATATCAATGTAGTGGGCCAAGTACTTCTACTGCTGCAGACGGCACACTCACATTTAACGACTTTAAAGGCAACACAGTCTTTACTATTACACAAAGAGACGGTATTTTAAAGTTAACCGACTCTGAAGGAAATTCAATTAGCGCTACTTATATATTAAAAGCAGACTATAATGTTGCAATTGGGAATATCAATAGAGATATAGAAGATCTTAAAAATGCCGATAAATAGTTTGCGTTAAAAGATAATCTTAAAGATGTAGCGTTTACTGCTGAATATTCAGATTTGCTACATACACCTAAAATACCAGAGGTTGATTCTCAGCTGAATGGCAACTCTGAAAATCCCGTACAGAATAAAGCAATCTATTCAAAACTTGGAGAAAAGGCAGATAAGACCGAACTCTCTAAATTTATAGAAACTACTACCTATCAATAGACCATGGCTCTCAAGCAGGATAAGCTTACTGCTGGTTATGGCATTAGTAGGGAGGATCTTGAAAGAAATATTATTTCTTCTACGCTTGATACTTCTGTATATGTAATAGTAACATCTTTACCAGACCCATCTGAAGCAGATCCTAATAAAATATATATTAGAGAAACTGTTTCTGCTAATAACACATACAGGTACGAACAGTTCCGTTTACGCAATGGGCAGTGGGTTCCTATTGGAGATATGTCGTCCAATATAGACTTGTCGTTATATCTCACAAAACAACTTGCTGCTGATACATATCAGCCAAAGGGAAACTATCTTACTTCAGTAGATCTTAATCCATACGCATTAACATAGGACTTAGAAACATTAAGAAGCAATCTTGCAGATTACGCACTCCGTAGTTATGTTAATGAGAACTTCCAACCCAAAGGTGAATATGCTACTAAGGCATATGTCGATGAATACTTTGTAAAATGGATTGACGTATATAACCAAGGTGCTGGCACTTCAGGCAATACATCTGGAAGTGGATCTAATGATAATCCTTCTACTGGAGGTGGTAATGATAACCCAGGTGGTGGTAGTAATACTCCTACTATAATAAACCAGACTACTATTATAACTTAGGAAGTTGAACTAGATGATGAACTTAGTCTTTCATCTCAGCATGGTGTTAAGAACTATGTAATTAAATTAGCTCTTGATACTAAAGCTGATGCTTCTGCTCTTAACAATTACGCTACTAAAGATCAGCTTAATACTAAAGCAGATGCTAGTTCATTACAGAATTATGTATAGAGTTCTGATTTAAACACAGCATTAGAAGCTAAGCAGGATGTATTAACTCCTGGCAGAGGTATATCTATTATAAATAATGTAATAAGCTCTACCCTTGATACATCGGTATATATCTTTGCAGATGACTTCCCTGCAGAAAATGATATAAATCCAGATAAGATCTATATCATAGAAGGAGAAGACAACGGTGATCCTATTTATACTCAGTATAGATGGAATGGAGAGGAATGGGTTCCGCTGGGACAAATAGTACCTGAAGTAGACTTAACTGCATATCTGAGATCGGATACAGCCGCTTAGACATATCTTTCTAAATCTGATGCTCAAGCCACATATCAGCCTATTGGAGACTACCAGCCTGCTGGCAATTATGCAGACGCAGATGATGTAGCAGCTACATACCAAGAGAAAGGTAATTATATAGATCAGTCTACATTTGAAGCATTTATTCTGAATGTAAACAGTACATTCCAGCGCAAAGGCGGATACGCCCTTGCTTCAGACGTATCTATGGCTCTCACTACATTATAGCAGATTATTGATCAAAAATATGTCTTAAAGAGAGATGTATACAATCCTGCTAATAGTGAATGGAGTTCTAGCGATCCAGCATCGATAAACATTGCAGCATCAGCCGGATCTGGAGAAGGTGGAGAAAGCACAGGTGGCGGTTCTTCAGCCGCATCAAACATGATTACTCTTACAGTAGATCAATACGAGAGTCTTGTAAGAGCTAATCTTGTAGACGAGAATACTTATTATTTTACATACGAAGATGACACATGGACGTTCGGAGAGACGTTCCCAATAAAATTAACATAACATGAATTTAAATCATAATGCAGAAAAACAGGCAGGTGATTCTTTGTCGCATGCCGAATGGAACGCCCTCGCTGCTGACGTAAATGAACTTGGTGCCGGTGGCGCTGGAAATGGTGGTGCTAGTAATGTTACCATCGCCGATGATACCGTAACAGATCCTTCTGCCGGTGTATCCATTGTAACTGGTGTTAACCAGGTAGGTACAGCTAAAGTATTTGAACTCACTAAGAAAAAGAAGGGTGTAAATACTACTCTTGTATCTGGTAATAATATTAACATTGAACCACGTGAGAGTGTTGATAGTACTAAGGGTGGTAATATTTCATTCAAGCCAGGTGATGATATTGAGTTCTGCTCACATCACAGACTTGCAGAAAATCAAGATGAGGTTTCTGTCAAGGTGATTGACGGAGATGATATTCCAGTTAAGCTTCAGCTTAACGCAGCTGAGATGACGCTCACAACCAAAGATAAGACCGGAACAGATGCTAATGTATTTGATATCAATGTAAACAGTGGTAAGAACACGAAAGGTTATCTGAAGGTACGTGCACAGGCTATTGACCTTCGTTGTGAAGATCATGGAGGCATTGCTCTTCAACCGAAGGGTAGCGATGGTCAGGGACACATGAATAAGATTAAGTTTGAGCACGGTGGCGGCGATGGTCTCGAGTTCGGTACGTTCAACACTGAGCATACTTCACTGTATACAGATGACTATCGTTTTAAGAAGGATGGCGTAATCAGACTTGCAACTCGTTCTACTACAGCTTCGGATAAAGTAGACGCTAACGATGCTACTACTGCACTTAAATATGTAAAACAAGCAGATGACTTTTATGATATAATTGCGGGTGGTGATCCCACATGTACTTGGAACGATATTATCGTCGCTGTCAATTATATTAAAAGTCAAAATCCATCACTTGATTGGACGCCTGCAGCAGCATAATAATTTATGATACATATAAACGGACATAATATAAATGGAGTTTATAGTGGATCTAAAAGTATTGTTGCTGTATATAGCGGACTAAAATTAGTCTGGAGTAAAATAACAGAAATAATGAGTTGCTATTCCAATGGATACTGGATGGACCAGCATCCTTGGATAGACGACTCAGCATGGACCGATTAACAGATAACATATGGATTTATACAACGGTAAAATTAATGAGTTTGTAGATTGGGTATCTGGTAAAAACTCGTTGACTGGAACCACAGCTACAGGAAACCTTTAGGTATCTGGCGGTGCCATACGTGAGTTATTACAGCGTAAGCTTAAAGAACCTTTCTATATGTTCGAGGATACTGCGAACAACAAATATAGAATGTTCTCTAGTGAAGATGCATACGCTATATGGAAGGAGAATCCTACGGACAATCAAGATCTTGAACTGTTCAACTTCGTTCGCCCTAGCGACTATAAACTCGAATTGACAGCCACCAACAGCGATGGCTTCAATAATAAATTTGTTAGATACGGTGATACTAATAGCACAGGTACTAGAATCGCATACTCTTGGAATATATATAACGACGAGGGTGATTCTTCAGATAGCTTGTCTGCTACATACACTATATCTAATGTATCTTCTGGTGCATCAACTACCTTCACAAGATGGTATAACAGATCTGATGCTAACCCAAATTTCAGTATATATGATTATCTGCAGCCAGGAGAGAATGTAGTAACAATAGAATGTAAAGGTACAACAACTGGTGCTCGTAACACCAAGACCTTCACTATTGTACTATTGTAGATTAACCTTACAAGTACCTTTAAGTTCTACGAAAAGTAGTATTCAGGTTTACCTGTACAGATTCCTTACGTATTTGAACGTAATAATACGTCGGGTACAGCCAAGATACACTTTAAGATAGACGATGGTGGTACTGGTAAAGAGTATGTTAGAGATGTAGTACAAGATGGTCCTACTAGAATAACAGAAATACAGATGGCTCAGTCAGAACTTTCTGAGGGTACACACACTCTGCAGATATGGGCTGAGGCTAAATATAATGACGGTAATACAACGGTTAATAGTAATCTTCTGTATTACACGTTTACTGTAGCTTCTAGTGTAGTAGGTAGTACAAATAAGTTCATCAACATATCTACATCTTTTGATAGCGGTGACTTCCCGCTTAGTAGCCTCATGCTCAACGCTACTCAATATGAGTCACAGACACTTCAGTGGGGTTACTATACAGATAGTTTGCAGACCAACACTTCTATTTCAGTAACTTGGAAGTTGCTGGATGGATTAGATGACGCTAATCCAACAGAGCTTGGTGTAATGACTGCAAACAGTTAGGAAAAAGCTCCTAACCTTTCATTTATTCCTACTATATATACGCAGGAAGGACATTATACATATCTATGTGCATACAACGGTGCTACTCTCATAAATAGCTTTCCAATATACATTGTTAAGAACAACAAGGTTATCGTAAACGAAACTAGTTTCTATGAGACTAAGATGTCTGCCTATGGTAAGACTAATGATAGTGCTACTAAAGATGTATGGCAGGATGTGTCTGGTAACGTATCTACTACGTTTACTGGTATTTAGTGGAATACTAACTCAGGTTGGTACAACAATAGCTTTAGAACAGCCGGTGCTA
>Ga0310690_10002503_pt1 | contig 29668 bp, 26 predicted proteins | sample AusTroGonzalo_MG_2_FD_207661 | JGI IMG/M metagenome (GOLD analysis project Ga0310690, IMG submission 207661) | Bovine rumen microbial communities from tropical cattle in Woodstock, Queensland, Australia - Gonzalo_04 (v2) (version 2) | ecosystem: Host-associated > Mammals > Digestive system >...
GTTGAGCTCGGCCTCATCCTCAGTGTATTCGTCATCATCGTCAAAGGAATCGTCGCCAGGCAGCTTCTCCTTGTATTTCCAGTGGGCAGCCAGTCCCTGTTCTGCAATCTCGTCCATGCGGTCGCTGCGTATCTGCACCTCAATCCAGTGGCCTTGCTTCGACATCAGCGTCACATGCAGGGCCTGATAGCCGTTGGCCTTAGGATGGCTGATCCAGTCGCGCAGACGATCGGGATGGCTCTTGTAGATTTTCGAGATGGCCACATAGATGTTGAAGCACTCGTTCACCTCGTCCTCACGGCTACGCGGGGTGAAGATGATGCGAACGGCAAGGATGTCGTAGATCTCATCGAACGACACGTGCTTGTTCTGCATCTTGTTCCAGATGGAATAAGGCGTTTTGATGCGCTCCTTAATACGGTACTTGATGCCCATCTGGTTGAGGGCTTCCTCTATCGGGGTGGTGAACAGGCCGAAGAGCTCGTGACGCGAGGCCTGTGTCGACGACAGCTTTTGCTGTATCGAGGCGTACTCCTCGGGATGTTCGAATCTGAAGCTCAGGTTCTCAAGCTCCGACTTGATCTTATAGAGTCCCAGTCGGTGGGCCAGCGGCGCATAGATGTAAAGGGTTTCACCTGCAATCTTGTATTTCTTGTTGGCAGGCTGGGAGTCCAGCGTTCGCATGTTGTGCAGACGGTCGGCAATCTTAATAAGGATCACGCGTATGTCGTCGCTCATGGTCAGCAGCAGCTTCTTGAAGTTCTCGGCCTGAGCCGATGCCTGCTCACCAAAGATACCGCCACTGATTTTGGTCAGTCCGTCTACTATCGTAGCTATCTTGGGGCCAAAGATGTTCTCAATGTCCTCAACGGTATAGTCGGTATCCTCGACTACATCGTGCAACAGGGCAGAACAGATACTGGTGGAGCCCAGGCCTATTTCGGAACAGGCTATCTGGGCTACGGCAATGGGATGCATGATATAAGGCTCACCCGACAGACGACGCACCCCCTTGTGGGCCTGACGGGCAAAATTAAACGCTTTGGTGATGAGATCCACCTTCTTACGGTGGCGTGAGGCCTGATAGTCGTCCAGCAGTTTCTGGAACGCACCGTTTATCAACTCGTCATCTGCCTGTTCCCGTTTTCTCTCCTCTTCATCCATAGTCGTGTCTCCTTATTACCTTATATATATAATGTCCCTTACCTGCGGCGTTTGCGTGAACTGCTCTTCTTGGCAGTCTTCTTCTTGGCAGTCGCCTTCTTAGCAGTCGTCTTCTTGCGGGCCGTGCTCTTCTTCTTTGTAGCAGCAGCTCTTCTGCTACGGGCCGTTGACTTGCGGCGTACCGTTGACCTGCGACCCTTGCGCACCTTCTTCTTCGACACAAAGGTCGGCACGTTGTCGTTCACCTCCACCTCGTCGCGCTTCGACAGCAGCTCTGAGGCATTATAGTTGTAGATAGAATCCTGGTTGTCGATAAAGCGGGTCACGTCGTTCACTGCCATCTTGATGGCTGAGGGCTTGGTCAGTCCTGGCACGACGTCGCGACGATACATCGGGTTCAGCGTGCGCAGCATGTCGATGTCGAGTTCCAATACGGCGGCAATCTGCTCCAGATGCACATTGCGGTCCACCATAATGGTATCGGCCTTGGCAGGCAGCTTGGTTCGCATGGCACAGATATTGTGCTGCGAATAGTAGTTCATCACATAGTTGGCTGCAATGAAGGCCGGCACATAGCCGCGGGTTTCGCGGGGCAGATAGGGATAGATCTGCCAGTAGTCCTTCTTACCGCCCGAGCGGTGGATGGCCTTGTTCACATTCTCCGGCCCACAGTTGTAGGAGGCAATGACCAGGTGCCAGTCGCCGAATATCTTATACAAGTCTTTCAGGTAGTGGGCGGCGGCATAGCTGGCCTTCACGGGGTCGCGACGCTCGTCGACCAGCGAGTTGACTTCCAGCCCATACTGCTTACCTGTTGTCAGCATAAACTGCCACAGACCGGCAGCCCCTACCCTCGACACTGCCTTCGGATTCAGCGCCGACTCAATCACTGGCAGGTACTTCAGCTCCAACGGGAGGTCATAGGCTTCGAGTGCTTCCTCGAAAATGGGAACATAGAAATTGGCGGCGCCCAACATATAGCTCACCGAATGGCGCAGGCGGCCGCTGTAACGGTCGATAAACTTCTGAACCACCTCGTTATAGGGCATCTCAATCACAGTTGGCAGACGTCTCAGACGGTCGATATATACCTCCTTGTCGAAAGTGGGGTTCTCGGAGCCCGTCTGGCAGTCGTCGTCCTGACTAAGATAGGTCTTCGACATGTAAAGGTTCATCAGCGAGTCCAGGTCATAGGTCATGGCCTCGGGGAAGTCTATCACTTCCTCGTTGCCGTCCTCGTCAGTCACCGTGAGTTCATCTTCAGGATCCTCCGTTACTTCAATTTCCTCTTCTTCTTCGTCGTCAAAGTCGTCTGCCACGATCTGGGCCTGCAGCGACAACGTACAGGCCAGCATCAGCATCGATAATATCCAATATCTTTTCTTCATATTCATTCTAAAAACTTAATTGACAGTTCACGCCTATCGACGAGGCGTAAATGGGGTTACTGACCGTCGGGTTGCCAATGACAGTAGGCTGCACCTTCAGGCTCAGGTCTCTCGAGATGTCAAACACCGACAGCTCTGCGTCAACATAGGCATCGACGACTGACAGCGCATAGATGCCTATCATCACGAACAGGCTCATGTCGCGCCAACGGCGGTACTTGTCCCTACGGCTCTTGAACAGGTCAGTATAGCGCTTGGTGTTCTTTTCGTTAATCGTATTTCCTAAATGCATAAACCTCTCATAGCTTCTGGTACCCGGGTCTGAGTCCGAGATATCGAGGTAAGCCTGAGCATAGTCCTTATACATCATGTTGTTCCACGTCAGGGCGTAAATACACCCTAAGAATCCACCATAGACAATGGGCAGCTTCCAGAACTTACGGTTATAGATCTGTCCGCCGCCGGGAATGACCAGCGCCAGCCATGTGGCCCTCTTGGGATCGGGAACCCAGGTGGTCCAGTCGCGTTTCTGCTTGCGCTTCTTCACCACGACGGTATCTGTCTGGCTGGTAGCAGCCTCCAACTGGCGCTTGATCTCGACTTCAGCCACGCTGTCCTGGACTGTCAGTCCTTGAAGCAACACCGAGTCGCTGCTGATGGTGAAGATAGAGTCGCTGTCGATAGGCTCATAACGAGTCGAATCCGTCTGAGCCATACAGCCCAGGCACATCGAGAACACCACTATCAATAAAGCAATCTTCTTCATCTTACTTTTCACCTCTCAGAACTTCAGTGATTTCAGTGTGACATTTTCCCATCCAGGATATTCATTATCTGCTCCAGCTCCTCCTCGTTGGCAAAGGCAATGCTGATCTTACCCTTTCCCGAAGCAGAGCAGGTCATCTGCACCTTTGTCTGGAACAGGTCGGCAAGCTTCTGGCGCAAGCCTTCAAACTCCGTCGACAGCTGGGCCTTTGCAGAGGCGGCTTTCTTGGTGTCATTCAGCGTTTCACCACTTTTCAGTTGCTGCACCATCTCTTCCACCTTGCGCACCGAGTAGCCCTGCTTCTGCACCTCCTTGAACAGCTTGATCTGCTGTGTAGGACTCTCCAGCGACAGCAGCGCACGAGCATGGCCCATGTCTATCTCCCTGTCCTTCAGCGCCATCTGCACCTGTGCAGGCAACTTCAGCAGACGCATGTAGTTGGTCACGGCGGCACGGCTCTTACCCACACGCTCCGAGATTCGGGCCTGAGTCATACCTGTCGTTTCAGCCAGGTGCTGATAAGCCAACGCTATCTCGATGGCATTCAGGTCCTCACGCTGGATATTCTCCACCAGCGCCATCTCCATCACATTCTCGTCCTCAACGGTACGGATATAGGCCGGAATGGTCTGCAGGCCAGCCATCTTCGAGGCACGCCAGCGACGTTCACCGGCTATGATCTGATAGCGGTCGGCACTCACCTGACGCAACGTGATGGGAGCGATGATGCCTAAGGTCTTGATACTGTCGGCCAACTCCTGCAGGGCCTCCTCGTCAAACTCACGACGGGGCTGGTCTGGATTCGGCTCTATCTGCGACAGGGCTATCTCGTTGAGGTTCGACGAACCCTGGGTAGCAATATCAGTCGTGTCTATCAGCGCGTCAAGTCCACGACCGTTGCCTATCTCGTCAAGTCCGCGTCCCAAGACGGTCGAACTTGAATATTTCTTCTTTACTGCCATTACCTGTTCTTGTTTATAATTTCCTTTGCCAAAGCCAAATGATTCTTCGAACCTGTCGATTCCGCATCATACAGAATCACGGGCAAACCATGCGACGGACACTCGGAAAGTTTCACATTACGCTGAATAACGGTCTTGAACACCAGCTCCTGGAAGTGGCGCTTCACCTCGTCGTAAATCTGGTTGGCCAGACGCAGACGGGAGTCGTACATCGTCAGCAGGAAACCCTCAATCTCCAGCTTCGGATTCAGCTTCGTCTTGATAATCTTGATGGTGTTCAGCAACTTCGAAATACCTTCCAGCGCGAAATACTCACATTGTACGGGTATGATAACCGAGTCGGCTGCTGTCAGCGCATTCACAGTAATCAGTCCCAACGACGGCGAACAGTCTATCAGGATATAGTCATACTCACTCTGGATAGGAGCCAGCATACGCTTAATCACCCTTTCGCGGTCGTTCAGGTTCAGCATTTCTATCTCGGCACCCACCAGGTCAATGTGGCTGGGTATGATGTCCAGACCATCGATATCGGTTGTATAGATGGCCTCGCGCACATCCGTCTTATTAATAATGCACTCATACAGCGAGCATTCCACTTCCTGAATATTAACGCCCAAACCACTCGATGCGTTGGCCTGAGGGTCAGCGTCGACCACCAGCACCGTCTTCTCCAGCGTAGCAAGAGAGGCTGCCAGATTAATAGTCGTAGTGGTCTTTCCTACTCCGCCTTTTTGGTTGGCTAATGCAATGATTTTTCCCATTCTCAATCCTTTTACTTATAAAAACAGACTGCAAAGATACACATTTCCCGTGAAACATCGGCCATTCTGCCCATAAATTTAGCATTTTTGCACACTTTACAACAAAAAAGAGGCAATACCCATATCCAAATCTATCACAGCCACAACAGACAGGAACATACGCCTCAATAAAAGATATGCATTTTTGCGTAAAGTTCCACTTTTCATTATAACAAACTCAAAATAAAAAAGTTACAGAGGTGGAACTTCGTTTGAAAGTTCCACTTTTCGAACGATTTTTTCAAAGTTTTCGGCAAAACTCTTGCAAATGCGGGGAAAATTTTGTATCTTTGCAGTCTATTTCAATCTATACCAAAGAATTAAGAAAATGAAAATCACTATTATCAAACCAGAGAGAAACGAAAGAAGGTATACCCGCGTGGAGCTCGACGAATTTGTCCGACTGCTCACTGAAGGGGGCTATCTGCCGGCTACCTTCCGCGAACCGCCCAAAGAGGTGTGCTTCGCCGCTGAGTGGCAGAAACTGAACGGAGAGCTGAAAGCCAAAGAGGTGAATCCTCTGGTGCTGCTCTCCTTGGAGAACCTGCGCGACCTCCCGACATCTGAGGAGTATAAACGGCTGGCCAGCCAGCAGCCCTACACGCTGCTCTGCTTCCTCGGACACGACGGACACGCGCTTCACATTGTCTGTCCCTACACCGTTTCTGACGGCGATCCATCGGAAACAGCACTACAGAACGCCTTCCGAAAGCTACACTACATCTACTCGTCCCAGTTGGCAACCCGTCTTTCCGACCAGGAGGCCACACTCAAACTGAGCTGCAAGGTGGCCTACGACCCCAAGCCCTACTACAACCCGTCGGCATTGGCTGTCACCGTCAGTCAGGAGCCAGAGGAGTCGCCCGAGTTCCGCATCGTGCAACAGGACATCAGCGACTACAACGACCCTGAGGAGATTCCTGGCGTCAGCCTCTATACCAGCCGCATGCGCCGCTTTCACGACTGCCTCGACGCTGCTATCGAAAAACATCGTGGCATCGAGGACGAGGAACTGTTTCAGACAGCTGTGCTCGAACAGGTAGCCGACGGTTGCCGCCTGATGGGACTGCCGCAGGCCTTTGCCGCCAATGTGTGTACTTATATACCACTGCTTGGTGGACTTCCCAACCGCGACACCATCGATGCTGTGTTCAAGACGGCCTACCTGCGCGAGACGCTGAAGACCGTTCCCCTAAAGTTCACGCGTCCATCGGCCCTGCTCACTTACAAAACGGAGGCTTATATGAAGGAGCACTACACGTTGCGGCTGAATGTGATGACGGGGGTGCCCGAGTATCGCATGAATGCCGTCGGCTACGGATTTGTGCCGCTCGATCAGGCTGCTCGCAACACAATGGCCATCAACGCCTTGAAGGCTGGAGTCGACTCGTGGGACAAGGACCTGAGCCGCTACATCGACTCGAACCTCATCCCCCGCTACTATCCCATGCAGGACTACCTGGACCACCTGCCTCGCTGGAATGGCAAGCACGACTACGTAGGTGAAGTGGCCCGCCGCGTAAAGACCGACAACCCTTACTGGGAGAACGACTTTCACACGTGGATGCTGTCGATGGTGGCACAATGGCTCGGCAAGGATCGCCAGCACGGCAACGCCATCGTGCCCCTACTTATCGGGCCTCAGGGTTCGGGCAAGACCACCTTCTGCAAACGCCTGTTGCCAGGATACTTAGAGGTGTATTACAACGACCGCCTCTCGATGAAGAACGACAGCGACATCTTCATGGCGATGTCCAGCTATGCCCTCATCAACATCGACGAGTTCGATGCTATGTCGAAGTCGCAGCAGCCTATCCTGAAGTACCTCATCTCGAAGCACGACGTGAAGTTCCGACCGCCCTATGGCAAGGCCCTCGAACAGCGCCAGCGCTTTGCCTCCTTCATCGCCACCACCAATAACCTGCGCCCGCTGGTCGACCCAACAGGCTCGCGCCGCTTCATCTGCGTCTATGCCGACGAGATCGACAACTCCGACTACATCCGCCACGACATGCTCTACGCACAGCTCGTCTATGAACTGAAACAGGGGCGTCGCTACTGGTTCGAGGACGAGGAAAACCAGCGAATCATGAAGCAGAACGAGGAGTTCCAGCAGGTGCTCGACTACCAGACGATGGTGGAGTTCACCTACCTCCCCCCAGATGAGACGCCCGCCGACGCGAAGCCCATTTCCTTGCAGGATATCATGAAGCGGCTGAAGGACAGCTTCCCCACCTTCGTCGTCAGGAAGAATACCGACATGGAACTCGGCCACCGCCTCACTAACATGGGTTACATCCGACATAAGCTGAACAAAGGGATGGCCTATCGAATAGCGGAGAAGCCATAAACAAAAGTAAAACAAGTTGTTTTACCTAAGTTTGGTACGGGCAAAGCAATGCTTAGTGGCCCACTTACTACAGTAAAACAACTTGTTTTACCTTGGTGGAACATGGTGGAACTTTCCAAAGAAGGTGCACCTTAGTTAACTCTCACTGTACCAAATAGTTATAGAAAAAAGTGCAACTTTAATAAAAATCGAAACAAAAAAATTATGGCAATACATATCAAACTCATCAAGAACAACATCAAGAGCAGCAGCTCTTATGGGAAATATTTCGCCAAGACCGTAAGTCAAGGCGAGGTCACACTAAAATCAATGGTACGCGAGGCGCTATTAGCCCGTGGTTATGACGAAGGAGCCGTGATGGCCGTAGTAATGGACTTGGAGCATGCCCTGAAGGTGAAACTCTCGGAGGGCTACACCGTCGTGCTTCCTGAGATTGGCCGCTTCAGCCTCCGCGTGGAGAGTGAAGGTGTCGACGAGCCGAAGAAGTTCAGCCTCCGTCGCCACATCAAGCGCATCATCTGCGGCTTCCTCCCTGCCGGCCATCGCATAGGCGGTCATGGCATCCGCTACAACTTCTGCGACGGCGTCGAAACCGTCTGGCAACACGGGTACAAGCCGTAGGAGTGGATCAAACTTTTTGCTGATACCAACATATTCTTAAGCCACCTTACTTATAATGAAAAATAATTGGTAGATTCGGCCCCATGATTCCTTGAAATGATGTGCAAGTACTTACACATTTCATCTAAAAGTGGTTAAGATTTATTCTTTTTTAGCCAAAACGCTTCCGAGATTCAATAAAAATGAGTATATTTGCAAGCAATATTTGAACATGATCAAGCAAATTGATGACGACTGACCAGAGCAATACACCAAAGAAAGAGAAGCGCGAGCCGAAGTTCGCCCGCTCGGCTAAGCCGCTTTGCCCAGCAATTCCTAAAATATGAAGACAGAGAAACAGATGGCAGCCGCTGCGGCTGATTTTGCAGCACGATGGGAAGGTAAAGGCTACGAACGTGGCCAAAGCCAGTTATTCTGGGCTGATCTGCTGACCAGCGTGTATGGCGTGGAGAATCTGCCTGAATTCTTGCGATATGAAGAGCAGGTTGCCTCGATGGTGGACTCCACAAACTTCATCGACGTTCATATTCCATCAACGAAGGTGCTTATTGAGCAGAAATCCATCAATATTGACCTCCGCAAGCCTGTAAAGAAGGGCGACGGATACATAACCCCGTTTTTGCAGGCGAAGCTATATATCGTGAATTTGCCTCAAAGCGAGCATCCCAAATGGGTGGTGACTTGCAACTTCAAGTCATTCCTCGTTTACGATATGAACCAACCCAACAGCGAGCCGGAAGAGATTCTGCTGAAAGACTTGGGGACGGAGTACTACCGTCTGAAGTTTCTCGTTGATGAAAAGAGTGAGCATATTTCGAAGGAGATGGAAGTATCGATGCAGGCAGGCGAAATAGTGGGCCAGATCTACGAGGCACTGCTGAAACAGTATGACGACAATTCGCCTGAAGCTCTTCGCTGGCTGAATATCCTTTGCGTTCGTATTGTGTTCTGTCTGTATGCTGAGGATGCAGGTGTGTTTACAAGAGACCAGTTTCACGACTATCTTATAAGCTACGAAACAAGGGATATGCGAAATGCACTCATCCGTCTCTTCGAGGTGCTTAACACCCCCACAGAGAAACGCAGTCGCTACTTAATGGATGACCTGAAGGCTTTCCCATATACCAACGGCGGATTATTTGAGGAGCAGATAGAAATACCACAGTTTACAGACGAACTTCGCGAGGTTCTGCTGCATAATGCCAGTCTTGACTTCGACTGGAGCAAGATTTCGCCTACCATTTTTGGTGCCGTTTTTGAATCGACGTTGAATCCAGAGACTCGTCGCAGCGGCGGTATGCATTACACTTCGATAGAGAATATTCACAAGGTGATTGACCCTTTGTTCCTCAACGATTTGCGTCAGGAGTACGATACAATCTTAGAGGAGAAAGTCGAGAAACAGCGTGTAAAGCAACTTGATGCACTCCAGGAGAAGTTGGCCTCGTTGACATTTCTTGACCCAGCTTGCGGTAGCGGTAACTTCCTTACGGAGACCTATCTATCGCTACGCCGTTTGGAGAATGACATCATACGTGCTAAGTATCATGGTCAGACAATGATGGGAGCCTTCGTAAATCCTATAAAAGTCAGCATCCAGCAGTTCTACGGCATCGAAATCAACGACTTTGCTGTCACCGTTGCCACCACGGCTCTTTGGATTAGTGAAGCACAAATGCTAGCCGAGACGGAGCGCATCGTGCATCAAGACATCGACTTCCTGCCGCTAAAGCCCTACCATAATATACGTGAAGGGAATGCACTAAGGATGGAATGGGACGTGATAGAACTCCCATCCGACATTCCAACGATTCATGCAAAGAACACCTATGTCATATTTGAAGATGAACCATTAATAGCAAGTGAGCCTTCTTATGATGAAGTGAACTTGGTCACTACTGGAATAGAACGAGGCCCCAAACCACCTACGAGGATTGGAGTTCGTTATGATTACATTATCGGCAATCCGCCGTTTGTAGGCTTTACTTTTATGACGGCAGAGCAAAAGGAGGACGTCCAAAGAATGTTTCCAGGCATTAAGAACGTAGACTACGTGAGTTGCTGGTTTAAAAAGGCTTGCGACATAACCCGCATGACAAATACAGAATGTGCCTTTGTCTCTACTAATAGTATTACACAGGGGGAGACCGTGGGGAGAATGTGGGAACGTCTTGATTTCTATATCAACTTTGCATGGCCTACATTCCGCTGGGACAACGACGCTAAAGATAAAGCTCATGTTCACTGTGTTATCATAGGTTTTTCACATAAAGAGCGTAAGTGCAAGTATCTTTACGACGATAGCGGGGCTCATAAGTGTGGGAATATTAACGCATATCTGGCAGATGCTCCCAACGTTATTGTTAACAGTCGAAGTAAGCCCATTTGTGATGTGCCTTCAATGATATATGGTAATAAGCCTGCTGATGGTGGGCATCTGATATTTACTAAATCCGAACGCGATGATTTCTTGGCTCGTGAGCCTAAGGCACGCCGATGGATGCATACACTTATAGGAGGCACGGAGCTTATCAACAACAAACCGAATATTAATGACAAGCTGCGCTATACTCTATGGTTAGAAGGCATTAGCCCTGCGGAACTTCGCAGTATGCCTGCTGTTATGGAGCATGTAACAGCTTGTAGGCAGGCAAGAGAAAATAGCCCTGCAGCTGCCATCCGCAAGTTTGCAGAGATTCCCCATCTTTATGCACAACGTACACAACCAAACATCCCGAAACTTGATGAAAAAGGTAAACCAATTCTCGCAGATGGGCTACAATATTACAATCTGCTTGTGCCTGAAGTTTCATCTGAAAGACGCAAATACGTTCCAATAGGATACGTGGCGAATGAGGTTGTAACAAATAATCTTGTTAAACTAATCCCTAATGCAACACTCTACGAGTTCGGAATATTAGTGTCTATTGTCCACATGGCTTGGATGCGGGCAGTCTGTGGAAGGTTAAAGAGTGATTATCGTTATTCAAAGGATGTGGTATATAACAATTTTCCTTGGCCAAATCCGACAGGTGAACAAAAAGCAAAGATAGAACAGACGGCGCAGGCCATTCTTGATGCTCGTGCAAAATATCCTGATTCATCATTGGCAGACCTCTATGATGAGGTGTCTATGCCCTTTGATCTACGCAAAGCCCATCAAAAGAATGACCGAGCTGTCATGGAAGCCTATGGTTTTAGTTATAAGACAACAGATAACCAAGAGAGTATAATTGTAGCAGAACTATTCAGACGTTATCAAGAACTTACCAAATAGAAATATGAGAAAAGATCTAACAATCTCTATGATATTTCATTTATCAGAGAAATATTTTGACCAGTACATAGAAAGGAACCTTGACCTGTCTCCAGAACAGAACGAGGCATGTTTTCGTGATTTCGTGAACCAATATTATAGTGCATTATATTGGGGTTAACCTGTTTCTCTTATCATTAATCCTGATATCCCACTTTTTTAATAAAAACAAATATGAAGGGAACAGCTTCACATCTATTGGAGTTCCTCGAAGGAGCCAGAAAGAGATTCATCATACCAGTATATCAAAGGAATTACGACTGGAAGCGGGAGAACTGCAAACAGTTGTTCGATGACCTCGTTAATGTTATCAAAGAGAGTAAATCCACCCACTTCTTCGGCTGCATAGTGTCGTATGCACATAGTAGGAATGAAGTGATACTTATTGACGGCCAACAGCGCATCACCACCATTTCGCTGATCCTTATTGCAATGATTAATGCCATGAAGAAGGGCGTGTGTGTACCAGAGGATTCAAGGTTGCCGGAGATACTGGAGGACACAATTGTAGATAAGTATAGGAGGGATGAAAGGAAGGTCAGACTGAAACCCTTCCGCGATGACTGTACGGCTTTCGACAGGCTAATCTACAACGATGAGACTGAATATATTCAAGACTCTAAGGTTACCATCAACTACAATTATTTCTACGACAGGATTGTGCAGATTAAGGAACTGACACCTGACGAACTGTACAGGGCTATTGACAGTCTTGAAATCATTGATATAGAACTGGAGCCTCAGCATGGCGACAATCCTCAACTGATATTTGAGAGTCTGAACTCCACAGGACTTGACTTGACGGAGGCAGATAAGATTAGGAACTTCGTACTAATGAACTTGGCCCCCAACATTCAGGAACAATTCTACGACAAGTACTGGAATAAGATAGAAAAATGCAGCGGTAATGAGTTGGACGGTTTCGTTAGGAATTATCTGACCATTAAGCAAGGAACTATTCCTAATCAAAGGAAGATATACTTTGCTTTTAAGGAATTTACCAAGCGTTATGACGGCATAGAAGAGGTGCTACAGGAAATGCTGGTCTATGCCAATACCTATCGTGACATCAAGGCATTCCAAGTGGGTGACAAGGATACTAATGAGATTGCCAAACGTTTAGATCTGCTGGATATGACTGTTGCCTATCCTTTTTTGATGGCATTTCTTGTATATGCCAAAGAGGTGGAGTTGCCATTGACGGAAATCTACAAAGTATTCTCGTGCATCGAGACCTTCATCTTCCGTCGCTTGATGTGCGACCTGCCAACCAATGCGCTGAACAAGATATTTGCGACACTTCATGATGCTGTACTGAAGAACAAGAAGGAAACGGATAATTATTCGGCTGTTTTGATTTATATCCTTGAAAGCAAGAAGTTGTCGAGTACATTCCCCAAAGATGAAGAGTTTATCATTGGCTTCACGACAAAGAAGGTCTATTCTATGCAGGCCAAGAATAAGATGTACATCTTCGAACGGCTGGAGAATGGTAGCAGTAAGGAAAAGAACGATGTGGTGGAGAATATTGTAGAAGGCATCTTGACGATAGAGCATATTATGCCACAGACGCTGAGTAATGCTTGGAAGCAGGAACTTGGAGCTGAGTGGGAAACCATACAAGAGAAGTGGCTGCATACCATATCAAACCTTACTCTGACTGCTTATAACATCAAGTACAGCAACAGACCCTTCGCAGAAAAGCGAGATATGGAGAACGGCTTTAAGCAGAGTGGGCTGAGGATGAACCATTACATCGCCCAGTTTGACAAATGGAGTGAAGAAGAAATGGAAAAACGAAAGCAAGAACTGTCGCGTTTGGCAAAAGCTATATGGAGCTATCCTGAAACAGACTTTGAACCTGAGGTGCAGGACGATGATGTCGTCAGTCTATCAGAAGACAACGGTATTTCTACTGGGCGCAAGATTCAGTACTATATCTTCCAAGAAGAAAGGGAAGACGTGGACGAATGGTCTGAAATGATGTGGGCGGTTATCAACAAACTGTTTGCTATCAATCCTGTACTGTTGTATGAGGAGGCAAAAAGTAACAGGAATGTCTGGTTCTCCACTACTGAGGCAAATAAGCACTATAAGAAAATTGCCGAAGGATTGTACTACTGCCCGTCAAGAAGTAGCACATGGAACAAAATGGCCATTCTTAAGAACCTTTTCCGTTTGTATCAGATTGACGAGGATGATCTGCTATTTGGCTTAAAACCAATCAAACAGTAAATATGAAATTGTATCATTTTCGATTTTTGCATACTTATATAAAAAATAAATCGTAACTTTGCACGCAAATAAAGAATATCGCAATATGAGAATCAAGGACTTCACCATCGACAACCTGTATTACGAGTATGCCTTTAGTCATACGCTCGATGAGCACGTGAACATCATCGTAGGCAACAACGGCACGTTTAAGACAACGCTGTTGCGGCTTCTGCGTCATGCCATTGCGTATGAGAAAAACGGCCAGTTCTTCCAAAGTCATCTGACGAGAATCAACTTCAAGGATGATTTGACTATGGAGTATCTGGAGTTTGAGAACATGCTGACAAGGAATGCCGAGGGAGATGAGATTCTTGCTAACACAACGTCGTGGACTCCCATGATTGGAGGTAAGGAGATTTCTGCCACGGATTATCGCAAGTTGGTGAAACTGGATTTCGTTTCGACCTTTGATGTAAAGGACACGGATGTTAATACTCGCGAGACCTTATTAGATAAGCAGTTGAAACAGCTTCAGAGCGACTATGGCTATTATCTGAATGGGCTATTGAAGAAATTTACAGGCAATCTGAATGCAAAGGGAAATGTGACTAAAGAAGACTATAATAAGATATACGCCCGTAAAATTCTTTTTGAAAACCTTGTTAATGAGGCATTCAGGGAGACCGGTAAGGTGATTGACAACGAAGCAGACAAACTGCGTTTCATCATGGATGGCAAGTATTCGATTTCTGCCGACAAGCTCTCTTCTGGCGAAAAGCAGTTGCTCATTATCCTGCTGACGGTTTTGCTGGAGGACGGACAGGAGTATATCATGATGATGGACGAGCCGGAGATTTCGCTGCACATCAGTTGGCAGTACGAGCTGTTGAACTGGATTCTTGAGCTGAACCCCAATGTTCAATTGATTCTCACCACCCACTCGCCCAGCATCTTCTCTGACGGATGGGGTGAGAAAGCAATCTATATGGAGGACATTACAACGAGACAGGGATGAGCAATATCTACAAAGACCAGGCTCGCGATTTGGCAAACATTCCGATTATGAGTCGTGATGTCATTGCCTGTGTTCATCTGGAGGATAAAGAGGACACGGTGTTTTGGGACTCAATATTGCAGAACCAGCGTCGCGGCAAATATCATTATGTCACGCACAGCAAGAGTCAAAGTGGAAAAGAAACCTCTGGGTCGAGCCAATGTCTGAGATTCCGACCCTATCTTAGCAGGCGGTTCTTTATTGGCATTGACAGTGACATGCGCTACCTATTGCAAGAGCCAGATGTAGATGCCGCTCATTTCGTCTGTCAGACTTACACATATTCTTGGGAGAACCATTATTGTGAGGCCCGGACTTTACAAGAACGGTTCGCGTCTCTATACCCTGACAGAGCCAGCCAGTTCAACTTCGAAGCGTTTCTTTCAGCTTACTCCGCCGTAGTTTTCAAGCCGTTGTTGCTCCTACTTTATTGTCTGAAGAACCACAAGTCCGATTTTACAAGGAAGCAGTTTGATGCTTGCCTGCCTCACCAATGCAAAGGTATAGAACTGGCGGATAATGGTAAAATGCTCATAGAAAGAATCGCAAATAACTTCGAACCGTATCTTAACACGACTTTGGCAAAAACAATCGATTTTGAGGCAGAGAAGAGTTATTGCGATGCGCTCAATGTGAATGAGCAAAACGCCTATCTGCACATACGAGGGCACAATCTTTTCGACCTTGTTGCTTATATCGGCGACTTGCTTTGTCGTGGTACTTCTGTTTCGTTTAAGAAAGATGTCTTGATGAACGACCTGCCTCCAGAGACGTATTGGCAAATCAAGAAAGTCGCATCAGATATTGCAACAATAATATAAGTTAACAACACCGACCGCTCAACCTATAGGCATAAGCTGCTTCTCAATTAATCTTTAGTAGTATTTACACCACGTTACCTTCTTTATCCTTCACACACTCAACTATAGTGGAGAGATACAAATTGCTGATAGAAGTTCTCGACATCTCCCTTACTTTTGAATACTCCTTCTCCAGAAATGCCTGTTGCCGATTTCTTATCGATGATAGCATAGGTAAACTTTTCTTTCCCTGCATCAACTGATGCAACGATGTTTCCTGCTATCCATTTCAGCATTACAGTGGCATTCAAGAACAAGTTCTTATGCCTCTCGCTTACTCGCAGCTTTCTGTATTTTCCGCCTTGCAAGGTGGTGTTAGGTTGTAGATGTTGCATAACATTCAAATAATAGGTTTCTTTTACTAATCTTTCAGGCAGCCAATTGGCACGACCATCACACCGTCTTTTCTCATATACGCATATTGCCCGACAGCTGTTAATACCATCTTAAAAGATGGGTTCTTCATCTTTGTGGTATCTATCTTTTTCTCCAGCGCATTAAGATTTGCTGCACCTTCTTCAATACGTGTATCACCACCGAGTTTTATCTCTATCAATCCATAATTACCATTCCTCAGATGAACAACGGCATCACATTCCAGTCCGTTCTTATCCCTATAATGGAACACTTCACCATCATTAGCTTCGGCATACACACGCAAGTCACGTACACAGAGTGTCTCAAAGAACAGACCCATTGTTTCCAAGTCATTAAGCAGATCATTAGGGCCGAGCCCCAGTGCGGCTATAGCTAAGGATGGATCTACGAAGTACCTTGTATCACTCGTCCTTATAGCCGTCTTCGAGCGTAAATTCGGATTCCATGCTTTCATATCCTCAATGACAAAGATCTTTTTTAAAGCCTTTATATAGGATATAACCGTTTCATCGCTCATACTTTCAGGCTCATTTGTCTTCATGTCCTCAACTATGGTTGGAATACCAGCCATAGCTCCCTGCAACCTTGCATAGGAACGCAAAATCCTTTTTGCCCTATATTCGTCTCTCTCCACGCCGTCAACCCTCGAAATATCAGAACGTGTTATGGCTTCAAAATACTCCGTCACTTGCCTCAATGCAGCCTTTTTAGTCTTTTTGTTCAATGATTTGGGCCATCCCCCACGGCAGATTGCGAATGCGACATCCTCCATCTTCAATGAACTTTCTCCGTCAATCTTGTCTGGATGAGAGAAAAGTTCACCAAGACTAACATCTCCAGATGATTCCTCAGATTCCCAAAGGGTCATTGGGCGCATTGTGAGAAATGCAAATCGACCAGCTCCGCTATGATTTATCTTAGAGTCATCGGCAGGTACTGCAGAACCTGTCAACATAAATAGTCCGTCATCCTTCCTATGGTCTGTCTCGAAGCGGACTGCATCCCAAATTTGTGGGGCAATCTGCCATTCGTCAATAAGGCGAGGATTATCACCTTGCAACAAGCGTTTAATATTTGTTTCTGCCAATTGCAAGTTCTGCCGCATGTTGTCTGGATCATCCACATAGAGGATGCTATTAGCTTGTTGCTCTGCAGTAGTGGTCTTGCCACAAGCTTTTGGTCCCTCAATCAAGACGGCTCCCATTGCGTCCAGCTTATCCGCTAATAGGACATCCGCTATTCTTTTCTTATATTTTGTATTGCCTGGCATATAAACAATTAATCAATTTCTGCTGCAAAGATATGAAAAACCCTTTGAAAAACAAAATATTTTTCAAACGAATTTGGTTATTTGGCCAAAATCCGATTGGTTATTTGGCGAATTTTCGTTTGGTTATTCGGCTGACGGCACTAACCAAAATCACAAGCACACGCTCTATTCTATATTTTCCACCCTGCAAAGTGGTGTTTGGTTGTAGATGTTGCATATTCAATTTAGCCTGTATAATTCATAGAGGCTTTCTCATCTCTGATTTGTAGTTGTTTTATCTTATGGCATTAGCCTCACGCGACAGGTTTTGCCGGGTTACGATGTGTTATGATAAGTTTTTTGAATTCAGCATAGCGTTTCAGCTTCATTTACTGCATGGATTATGGCATATGGACACAAAGGCTTCCGTCCTTGCTTGACTCCCAGTAGCCCTCGAACTGGCCGTGAAGGATGTGGGGTCTATATTTCTCTGGGAGTTTGCCTTCCGATGCCAGGATGATAAGGACATCTGTCAGCAATTGCTCGTCGTAGCCCCGTTAGAGACAACGCTTCAGCGAACGCTTGAACTCGCAGTATAGCGCAGCGTGTACTTCATGCCTTGCACTGCTTTATCAAGTCCTCAACGCTGCTGGCCTCATAGACGCGGCCATGCTTGATGTCGTCAATGGCGCGGTCCATACCCGCCTTGGTCTGTCGCTTTAAGGTGACATTGGTGACGCCGCGAAGGAGGCTGATGGCCTGCTTTATCTGGTCAAGCATGGAAACATCCTCTATTGAAACTGTCAGTTGTGTCATATTCGTCATTATTTCCGGCACATTCGACGGCAAAGGTACTCAAACTTTGGCAAATCACCAAACAATTTATATCAAATAAGGTGTTTTTGCCTGTTTATTCTTTGCCCTTTGCAAGAAAATGCTTAATTTTGCAAACAAAAAAGAATGGAACAGGCGAACAGCAGACAGACGGAAAGGGCGGAACGACCGCTGATACTGATTTCGAACGACGACGGATACATGTCGAAAGGCATTAACTGCCTTGTGGACATGCTGAGAGACATGGCCGACATTGTGGTTTGTGCCCCAGAAGGGGCTCGGTCGGGCTATTCATGTGCTTTCTCGGCTGAGTTGCCACTACGTCTGAATCATCGTCACAGCGAAGAGGGAGTCGACATCTGGTCGTGCAATGGCACGCCGGTGGACTGTGTGAAGATGGCCCTTGCCAACATTGTAGACCGCTGGCCGGCAATGGTGGTGGGGGGTATCAACCACGGGGACAACTCGTCGGTAAACGCCCATTATAGCGGTACGATGGGGGTGGTGCTCGAAGGCTGTATGAAGTATATTCCGTCGGTGGCCTTCTCGCTCTGCGACTACAGAGAAGATGCCGACTTCGAGCCAATGCGCCCACTGGTGCGGAGCATCACCCAACGGGTGCTGAAGGAAGGATTACAGCGAGGCGTGTGCCTGAATGTGAACTTTCCGCTTATTGACCCCAAGGCTGGAGGATACAAGGGTGTCAGAGTGTGCCGCATGGCCTTTGGGCGCTGGGTGAACGAGACGGTGATGTGCCACCATGTTCGCGGTTACGACTACTGGTGGATGGCAGGCAACTATGTCAGCGACGAGGCTGATGCCGAGGACACTGACCGCTGGGCATTGAACCACGGCTACGTCGCCATCACGCCGACGCAGATTGACGTGACCCACTATGGCGTTATGCAGACACTGAAGAAATGGGACTTCGTAGACAAATAGAAAAAAGAACAGGCCAATGAGATACTACCTGATAGCAGGCGAAGCCAGTGGTGACCTGCACGCCTCACGGCTGATGCGGTCGCTGAAGAAGAAAGACCCGAAGGCGGAGTTCCGCTTCTTTGGCGGCGACCTGATGGCGGCAGAGGGCGGCACCTTAGTGAAACACTATCGGGAGCTGGCCTACATGGGGTTCATTCCGGTGCTGATGCATCTGCCCACCATCCTTCGGAATATGGAACGGTGTAAGCAGGACATCGTAGCGTGGCAACCCGACGTCGTGATACTCGTTGACTATCCAGGCTTCAACCTCAACATAGCGAAGTTTGTGCATAGGGCGAAGGTCTCCCCACCATCCACCATCCACCATCCACTATCCACCAAAGTCTTCTATTACATCGCCCCAAAGATTTGGGCATGGAAGGAGTATCGCATCAAGAATATCAAGCGCGACGTGGACGTACTGTTCTCCATACTGCCCTTCGAGGTGGAGTTCTTTGAACAGAAGCACCACTACCCTATCCACTATGTGGGCAACCCGACGGCACAGGAGGTGAGGGAATGGAGACCCACCCCCAGCCCCTCCCTAAATGGAGGGGAGAGTGGAGGGGCTCCTATCATCGCCCTACTCGCCGGCAGTCGTAAGCAGGAGATCAAGGACAACCTGCCCGCCATGATTGAGGCTACACGCCATCTGGCTGACCGATACGACATCGTGCTGGCCGGTGCACCCTCCATTGAACCGGAATACTACAAACCATTCTTGGAAAACAGTTCCGTGCGTCTTGTTATGAACGAGACCTACCCATTACTGGCAAAGGCTACTGCTGCCCTTGTCACCAGCGGAACTGCCACCTTAGAGACCTGCATGTTCGGCGTGCCACAGGTGGTATGCTACGAGACGCCCCTACCCCGCCTCATCGGCTGGCTCAGGAAACGGGTGCTGAAGGTGAAGTACATATCGCTGGTGAACCTTATTGCCGATCGCGAGGTGGTGACAGAGCTGGTGGCAGAGACGTTCAGCGTAGACAACATACGCCGCGAGCTGGAGCTTATATTACCTAACGGCAGCAAGCGCCAGCAGATGCTGAACGATTACAAAGAAGTACACCGCCGACTAGGTGAAAGCAATGCCCCCGACCAAGCAGCGGACTTGATGATACGCCTACTCAGCAATCGTCACTAAACGAAAAAACGCAAGAAAACTATTTCTTGTCCAACAGTGGATCGTAGTCATCAATCCACTGTTTCAACCCTAACACCGCACCCTCGTGATCAGGGCTATAGCGCAGGGTGAGTGTGACCACACGCATACTGTCGTCAATAATCTTCGCGTAGTAATCCACCCCTTCGTCGCTGCCCGTCATCAGAGCATAACGGTCGGTAGCAGACAACAGCTCGGCACCCATTCCCATGAATTGCTGACCTGGGCTATAGCCCGTCAGGCTGTCAATGGAATCGCAACTAACGGTGAACGAGATGTCGTTATACATAAAGATTTCGAACCTGTCGGCTTCATCGGTATTCTGATGCATCAGGAATGAAGGATGTTCAATACTGATGCCTAACTTCTGACTATGATAGCTGACCACCTGCGAGGAATCCATCATAATGGAAATCGTGTCATTGTCGTCAATGACATTATTGAAGCTTTTCAGTTGCTGCTGTTTGCAAGAGGCGATCAACAACAGGAGGAAAAACGGTAATAACTTCTTCATCGTATATTATAATAAGGTGAGCGTATAAAGGTAGACGACCGAAGCAGGAACGGCCATCAGCGTGGAATCGAAGCGGTCGAGCATGCCACCGTGACCAGGCAGGATATTGCCTGAGTCCTTAATGCCGAGAGTGCGTTTGAAGAGAGATTCTATCAGGTCGCCCCATGTTCCGAATATAACGACTACCAGCCCCAGGCCAGCCCATTCATAGGCATTGAGCCCCAAGTCGTTCACATCGTAAAGTGTGGTGAGGTGCCATATCACCAATGCCACGATGATAACCAGCAGTCCGCCGCCAATGCTACCCTCCCAGGACTTACCCGGAGAGATACGTGGAAAGAGCTTATGACGACCTAACAACGAGCCGCAGATGTAAGCTCCTGCGTCGTTGACCCAAAGAAAAGCAAAAACGGAGAGCGGCATCAGGTAGGTGTACTGTATCTCATAGCTGTTCGACCTGTATGCCAGCACGTTGAGCAACGAGAACGGTAGCGCGATATACAGCTGCGAGAACATGGTGTAAGCCCAGTTGTTGACTGGGTCCTTGGCTTTCAGATACAATTCGGCCACCATCAAATAGATGATGCTCACTAAATAGGGGATGAACACCGTGGCCGGCGTCATACCGCTGTTATAGCCTGTCATAGCCAAGAACAGGTAAACGCCGCTGACAGTACAGATGAAACGGTTGATGGTGATGAACGGACGTTCGTTGACCAGCGTTGCGAACTCCCAGATGGTCATGCCCGTTACGATGCTAAAGAGCAGTGTCATGGCCCGCGGGTTCAGGAAGCTGGTGACGATGGCTGCCACAAAGAATACAGCCGTGATGGTTCTTACGATGAAATTTTTCATGCTTCTTTAATTTTGTGGATAGTGGATGGTGGATAGTGGATGGAGATTAGTTTTGAGGAGGAATCTTATCCATAAGAGTTTTTCTTAGACCTGACATGAGCCGCCCTACAGCATAGCCAAGATCTTCGATGTTGTCTAACTCTTCTTCTGAGATGTATCCCAAAGAGTGTGAGATGTCCATTTGACAGAGAACTTCAATCATGGATGCGTATGAGATCTCGAGAAAGTGAATACGTTCTTTTATAGCCATACGTCCCATACCTTCTGCAATGTTTGACGGAACAGAAACAGCGGAACGGCGCAGTTGGTCACATAGAGCATATTGTTCGTATGAAGGAAACTTCTTCAGCAACGAGTAAACCATTAGAGTAAACTCCTTCGCTTTGTTATAGGCATCTAATTTCTTGTAAAAAAAATCGTTCTTCATATCCTTCATTATATTACTGGAAAGCAATTCTCCATCCACCATCCACTATCCACTATCCACAAAACTCACCCTTCACCCTTCACCGAATCGGCCTTGGCCGATTCAGCTTCCGCCTCCAGCTCACGCTGCTTGTCTCGCTCTTCAAGCATGCGCTCAGCATCGGCACGCATCTGGGCTTCCAAGAGTTCCTCGGCACGGCTGGTCCAGGGGCGTTTGCCAAAGATGCGTTCCACATCCTCAGCAAAGATGACCTCGCGCTCCACCAAGAGCTGAGCCAGCTGGGCGTGACCCTCGGCATGCTCCGTCAGTATCTGCTTGGCGCGATCATACTGCTCGTTAATCATCTTCAACACCTCATCGTCCATCAGCTTGGCCGTTGCCTCCGAGTAAGGACGCTGGAACTGGTATTCGGTATTGTTATAATAGCAGACATTGGGCAGCTTGTCGCTCATGCCGGCAAAGGCAATCATACCATAAGCCTGCTTCGTAGTACGCTCAAGGTCGTTCATGGCACCTGTGGAGATATGTCCAATAAACAGCTCCTCGGCAGCACGACCGCCTAAGAGTGAGCACATCTCGTCGAGCATGGCCTCCTTGGTCTGTAGCACACGTTCCTCAGGCAGGTACCAGGCAGCACCAAGGGCCTGACCACGCGGCACGATACTTACCTTCACCAGCGGATTGGCAAACTCTGTGAACCACGAGATGGTGGCGTGGCCCGCCTCATGAATGGCAATAGAACGCTTCTCGCTCTCAGTCATCACCTTCGTCTTCTTCTCCAAACCACCGATAATACGGTCTACGGCATCAAGGAAGTCCTGCTTACCCACCTTCTCACGGTTGAATCGGGCAGCAATTAGGGCGGCTTCGTTACAAACGTTGGCAATGTCGGCACCCGAGAAGCCTGGTGTCTGACGGGCCAGGAAGTCTACATCCACATCGTCAGCTAACTTCAGGGGCTTCAGGTGCACGTGGAACACCTCCTTACGCTCGTTCAGGTCGGGCAAGTCAACATGTATCTGACGGTCGAATCGACCTGCACGCAGCAAGGCCGAGTCAAGCATGTCGGCACGGTTGGTAGCAGCCAAGGTGATGATACCGCTATTGGTGCCAAAGCCGTCCATCTCGGTCAGCAGGGCGTTCAGCGTATTCTCACGCTCGTCGTTGCCACCCATAGCGGGATTCTTCGAACGGGCACGGCCCACGGCGTCAATCTCGTCGATGAAGATAATACACGGCGCCTTCGACTTGGCCTGTTCAAACAGGTCACGGACACGAGAGGCACCCACACCGACAAACATCTCGACAAAGTCTGAACCCGACATCGAGAAGAAAGGCACACCAGCCTCACCAGCCACAGCCTTTGCTAACAGCGTCTTACCCGTTCCCGGAGGTCCCACAAGCAGGGCGCCCTTGGGTATCTTACCACCTAACTCCGTATATTTCTGAGGGCTCTTCAGGAAGTCGACAATCTCTTGCATCTCCTGTTTGGCACCGGCTTGTCCTGCCACATCCTTAAATGTAATGCCTAACTCGCCACCCTTCTCATACATCTTGGCCTTCGACTTGCCCACGCTGAACATACCGCCACCAAAACCGGCACCGCCGCCCATGCGTCGGAAGAAGAGTATCCAAAGGCCGAATATAATAATCAGCGGCAACAGACTATAGAACAAATCACCAATCACGCTACCGCCCGACTTGTTGTCATAGCTCAGCTTACCGGTGAATTTTCCTTCATCCTTCATCTTGTCGACAAACTCCTCTACCTGGTCTACGGAACCTATCTCCACATCAACGTATGGAGAGGTTCCCGTCTGCTTATGTCCCTGCTTGAACACATCACGGATATGCTCTGCCTTGACGTACATCTTCAGCGAGTTCTGAGTCTTGTTGATTACAATCTTGTCGGCATAGCCTCGTTCCACAAAAGCCTTGAAATCACTATAGGTTGATTCTGTATGCATCTGCGGCGAGCTGACACCGTCACCCGGGCTGAGCATATAAAGCATAATCAGCGTCAGGATAGCCACAAAGTAAATCCAGTTCATATTGAACTTGGGCATATTCATCTTTGGTCCGTTACCATTATTCGGTCGTTGCTGTTCCATCGTTTTCTATTAATCCAAATCAGGTATATAAGTTAAGTCCGCATCACTCCACAGATGCTCCAAATCATAATATTCACGTACATCGGGCAAGAAAACATGCACCAACACATCGGTATAGTCCATCGCTACCCATTGGGCATTCTCCAGACCTACCACGTGAGCCGGACGCTCATCGAGTTCCTTGCGGGCAAAATCGCCCACCGACTCGGCTATCGCCTCCACTTGCGACGGTGAGTTTCCCTGACAAATCACAAAGTAATGACAAATAGTACCGTCGATGCCCGACAAATCGGCCACGACAATACCTTTTCCCTTCTTTTCCTGAATTCCTTTTGTAATTGTTTCTACTAACTGCTTTACTTGTTCCATCGTTAAGTTTGAAATATGAGTGCAAAGATAGTAGTTTTTATCCGATTTGACGCCATAATCACAGAAAATTTGAGCATTTTTAAAAAATTCCATGAAAAAGTTTTGGTAGTTTCAGAAAAAGTAGTACCTTTGCACCCGCAAATCGGAACAAGGTTGTTCTATCTGCAAAAAGGCATTGGGGTATGGTGTAATGGTAACACTGCAGATTCTGGTCCTGCCTTTCCTGGTTCGAGTCCGGGTACCCCAACAGAAGAAATTCCGAAATCCCAATAAACAAAGGGGTTTCGGAATTTTCTTTTTATCGTTTGGCTCGACAAAGCATGAGCGAGCTCTGCTTAATTTCACTCATGTTGAACACATAGAGCCCGCTGACCTGTCCCAGCGACTTAAGTTCCGAACTGCCGCCTTTCCTGCCTGACTGCTTGAAATGGTTTTCTACAAATTCACTTGCAAAACCAAGCGCCTCTTTCTCGGTCACCTCATCGGCCCACGCACCTGCAATGCAGCAGGTCATCAACACAAAAAGAAAATAGAATTTCTTCATCATATCATTTATTTACAATGTTCTTGCCTTGCATGCGACCAAAGGTCGAGCGGGCTCTCGCTGCTTCATCCGTTCTCGCACGCTTTTGCGTGCAAAGTTACACAAAATTCCGCGAACAAATGCCTTCCCCTCTCAGAAACTTTTCAAATCGTCACGAAAATAGGCGGGCACTCCAGCTCTGCTGGCTTTTAGGTGCATTTGTGTTTTTTTATTTGCAAAGATAATGATAATTACAGAATTATCGCTATATTTGCACCAAAATTCACATAACCAACAAAAAAGACGAACATCATGAAACTGAAAAACATTGCAATCCTCGCCATCATGCTGTTGCCAATGGCCTCACAGGCACAGCGTCAGCAGTATCAGCAAGTGAACGACATCCCCTACTCAGCGTCTGCCGACGCCTATGCCCAGGAGCGCTGCAAGCTCGATGTCTATTACCCTACGAATCAAAAGGAGGCCCCCGTAGTGGTGTGGTTCCATGGTGGTGGCATCGAAGGCGGCAACAAGCACATCGACCAGGAACTGAGGAACAGCGGCTTGGTAGTGGTCGCCGCCAATTACCGTCTGCTGCCCAAAGCAAAAATCGACGATATCCTGGATGATGCCGCAGCTGCCGTGGCCTGGACTTATAAGAATATCGAGAAATACGGCGGCAGCCATCGTAAGATATTCGTTGCCGGACACTCTGCAGGCGGCTATCTGCTTGACATGATAGGTCTCGACAAGCGGTGGCTCGCCAAATACGGCGTTGATGCCGACTCTTTGGCAGCCCTCGTGCCCTTCAGCGGACAGTGCGTCACTCACTACAACATCCGCAAGCAGCAAGGCATTCCTCCCCTTCAGGCCACCATCGACCAGTATGCCCCGCTCACCTACGTCCGTCCCGATGCACCGCCCATGGTCATCATCTCAGGTGACAGGGAACTGGAGCTTTACGGACGCTACGAGGAGCAAGCCTACTTCTGGCGCATGCTGAAGCTTGCAGGCCACAAGGACGTGACACTCTACGAAATGCAGGGCTACGACCACGGCGCCATGCCGCAACCTGCCTACAAGATTCTGAAGGACCATATCCGAAGGATTACCGCCAAAATGACCTCGGCCTTACCCACGCCTACGATCAAGACCAAACAACAGGCAGAATACTGCTTCAAGTGGCAACCCGAATACCTGCGTCGAACGGCCAGCATAGACGAGACGAATCCCACCGTCCTTCACTTAGGAGCAAATCAAGGCTACTACGACCTCACGGCTGAGACTGGCACTCTCATCAGTCAGCTTCGCGACTTCACCATCTCCATCCATTTCAAGGTCAGTTCCGAGAACCAGCTCGACGGATACGGCCACTTCCTCTTTGCTTTCTCCCAACTGGCTGAGAACAGCGCCCACGAAGGTCCCTACATGGCCATGCGCCTGAACGAGCAGCGTTTCGAGACCTCCACAGGTGGCTATGAACACGAACAGATTATCATGCAGGGCGGCAAACCCAAGCGCGACGTATGGATTCACGCCCTCTACCGTCAGACGGGCCATAAAGGTGAGTTGTTCCTCGACGGCAAACTGATTGGAAAAAATGAAAACATGCCCATCCTCGCAGAGATATTCCGCGATGCTCCCGCCAACTGCTGGATAGGCCGAGCTCCCTTCCGTGGTGACAAATACCTGACGCAGACCGACGTCGCCGACTTCCGTATCTACAACTACGCCGTCAGCAACCAGGAACTCCGACAGCTGAAGTAGCTACCTGATAAAGTTCATGAATTGCGGACGTTCGTCACGCTTGGGCGCAGCATCGCCGCCGGCATGAATCTTCTGCAGTAGGAAAGCCATGTTGGTAGCTAAGGTGCGCATGGTCTGCATGCCCTCGGTATCGAGCTTTACCTCGCCCTTGCCGGCACCATAGGCGATGTTCCAGTACTGTGAGGTGACCACAGGCATATTCATCATCTCAAACATCATGTTCATCGTCTGGAGTGTGGCAGTAGCACCGCCTCTCCGACAGACAGCCAATGCTGCCGCAGGCTTGTTCTGTACCAGATGGCCTGCCGAGAAGAACAGTCGCTGCATCAGAGAAAGTACCCCACCATTGGGTTGGCCGTAGTACACTGGCGTGCCCACGATGAGTGCATCTGCTGTAGCCATCTTCTCGGTGATTACGCTGCACAGATCGTCGTCGAACACACAGCCCTTGCTGTCAGGCTGGTGGCAGCCGCCACAGTTGATACACATGCGGACGGGCTTCCGACCTATCTGAAGGATTTCTGTTTCGATACCCTGTTTCTGCAATGTCGTCTCTATCTCCTGCAAACAGCAGAACGTGTTGCCGTCAGGTCTCGGGCTGCCGTTGACTAATAGTACTTTGCACTTGGCATTGCCTGATACTGTATTCAACATTGCCGATACAGGGGATACGACAGCCGCCCCAGCAGCCGCCATTGTAACATTCTTGATGAAACTTCTTCTGTCCATAGATACATTGTTTTTGTGTCTGATGATAGGAATATATTATAATAGTTATTGTTGTCTAACCTGAACAGGTGTCATGCCGAAATGTTCCTTCACGTATTTGCCGAAGAACGACGTGTTGGAGAAACCCAGCAGGTCACATATTTGCTTGATGCTGTAGTCTGTTTGCTTCAAGTAGTAGCGGATGTCTTCAAGTACATGTTCCGTTATCCATTCATTAGCGGTCTTGCCAGAATGCTTCTTGCAAATCGCAGAGAGGTATTTAGGTGAGATGCATAGTTTGCCTGCATACCATTCCACCGTCCGATGTTTTACATTTTCAGAGTGTAGCAGGTCGAGGAAATGCTGAAAGTGACTGTTGGCAGTACCCATGCTGGGAGATGAATCATCTGTCAGCATGCGCTGTTTTAATGCGCCACAAAGTCCAAGTACACCTCCTCGCAGCAGCGACTGGATGATATCGGTGTGGAAGGGATGGTTGTTGCTTTTATCGAAGCACAGACGAAGCATTTCATAGAAATTGGTGTAGAACTGCAGGTCTCTATCTTCCAACGTGATGACGTGCATTCTGCGGACATAGACAACATCATTCCAAACTTTCATTTTATCGCGCAGGAAATTCTGCAGAATGCGGTTGGTGAAGAACATGGCCTTCAAATTGAGATCAGGGCTGATCATTGGGTCAGTTATGATCACATTCTGGGGGAGGATGGCAACTTGATTCTTGTGCAACTCTATCGTCTGCCCATTCAGCATACCCTGTACCCTGCCTTGTGAGCAGATAGCAATAGCATTCATCGAGACACGCGCAGCATTGACTTCGGCAAACTTCTGGATGCTGTCGACAATGACGATATCGTTGTCGGAATAACCTACCTGAATGTCCTCATTCTCGGTAAGCGTCTGGAGTGAAATCTCTTCTTGTTTCATTTCAATTATGTCCGATTTGACATGCAAAGGTATATATTATATTCGAAAAATAGCATTCTATTTGTACTCAAAATTAACTAATTATACCCATAGTGGAATAATAGATAAAAAGTGAAGTCGATTAGAACATGCATATTAGAATAAAAACCACTACTTTTGCACCTCAAATATAATAAAACAGTTCATGAAGAATAGTATTTTAGGACTGCTGACCATTCTGATGGTATGCAGTTGTGTGGAGAAAAAGGTCAATGAGGCGAAGGCTCCGACGAGAGTGAAAACGCATTTGGTGTCGCCCGCTCTCTCTGATGATGCCCAGACATATGTTGGTATTGTGGAGGAACACGAGGGCACTGCCGTGAGTTTTACGAGTATGGGGGTGGTGAAGCGCGTGTTGGTGAATGAGGGGCAGGCTATAGGGCGTGGCCAGCTCATTGCTGAGATGGACGACACGCAGGCCCGCAACCTGCTGAGTGGTGCCGAGGCAGCAATGTCGCAGGCCAACGATGCGCTGGAGCGCTACAAGATGCTGCACGATGCCGGTTCACTGCCCGAGGTGCAATGGGTAGAGATTCAGAGCAAGGTAGCGCAGGCCAAATCGCAATATGAGATTGCCAAGAAGAACCTGGCCGACTGTCGGCTGACGGCTCCCGTCAGCGGCATCATAGGTAAAAAACTGATTGGTGCAGGTGAGACTGCCCTACCCTCTCAGGCCGTGGTAACCATCCTCGACATCAGTAGCGTCAAGGTGAAGGTGTCCATTCCTGAGGCTGAAATCAGCGGCATCAACGCATCGACGGCGTCTACAATAACTGTAGAGGCAGCACAGGCGATGGTCAGAGGCGGACGCATAGAAAAAGGTATACAGGCGGACGCGCTTACGCATACCTATGATGTTCGCATCAACGTAGAGAATAATAATAGAAAACTGTTGCCAGGTATGGTGGCCAGCGTTAAATTCATCGCAGAGAACTCGCAAGGCATCACAGGAAAGTCGCTGCCCGTCACAGCTGTTCAGAAAGACACAGACGGTTCGTTGTTTGTCTGGACGGTGGCTGACGACAGTACGGCCCATCGTGCAAAAGTGATCATTGGAGCCAATCATGGTAATCATGTAGCCATCACTGATGGCCTCAACATGGGACAGCGCATAGTGACAGAGGGTTATCAGAAACTGAGTGAAGGAACGAAAGTCATCTATTGATATGAAGAACATGAACTGGCTCCGTTGGCCATTGGAGCACTACTCGATATCGCTGCTCATTGTAGTTATCCTGCTTGTGTTGGGTATCTACGGCATGTACGTGATGCCTAAGGATGAATTCCCACATGCCACCATCC